>Ga0207864_1000681_pt1 | contig 43990 bp, 36 predicted proteins | sample HigsolmetaAR202D_FD_184834 | JGI IMG/M metagenome (GOLD analysis project Ga0207864, IMG submission 184834) | Ionic liquid and high solid enriched microbial communities from the Joint BioEnergy Institute, USA - AR20-2-D (SPAdes) (version 2) ...
GCGAGGCGGGCGCGAGCCGTACCGAGACGGTGGACCTCGCGGGCGGGCTGCTCGTGCCGGGCTTCGTGGACGCCCACGTCCACCCGGTGCACGCGGGCCTCGACCGGGCCGCCTGCGACCTGTCCGAGGCCGGCGACCTGGCGGGCTACCAGGAACGGGTGCGGGCGTACGCGGCGGCGCACCCGGACCGCGAGTGGATCACCGGCGGCGGCTGGGACATGTCGGCGTTCCCCGGCGGCCTGCCGCACCGCGGCCACCTCGACTTCGTCGACCGCCCCGTCTACCTGGTGCAGTCCGACCTCCACGCGGCCTGGGTGAACGGCCGCGCGCTCGAGCTCGCGGGCATCGACCGGAACACCCCCGACCCGCCCGACGGCCGCATCGAACGCGACCCGGACGGCACCCCGAGCGGCGTGCTGCACGAGGGCGCGATGGACCTGGTCGGCCGCCTCACCCCGCGCCCCACCGAGCGGGACCTGCTCGACGCCCTCCTCGAGGCCCAGCGGTACCTGTTCTCCCTCGGCGTCACCGGCTGGCAGGACGCGATCGTCGGCCCGTACGCGGGCGTGGACGACCTGCTGCCCGCCTACCTCTCCGCGGCGGGCTCGGGCGCGCTCCGGGCGAAGGTGGTCGGGGCGCTGTGGTGGGACCGGAGCCGCGGCGCCGAGCAGATCGAGGAGCTGAAGGAGCGCCGCGCCCGGGCCGAGGGCCTGCCCGCGTTCCGCGCGACCAGCGTGAAGATCATGCAGGACGGCATCCCGGAGAACTTCACCGCCGCCGTGCTCGAGCCGTACTGCGGCCGGGGCGGCGAACGCGGCCTGTCCTACGTCGACCCGGTGCTGCTCAAGGAGTACGTGGCCGCGCTCGACCGGGAGGGCTTCCAGATCCACTTCCACGCCATCGGCGAGCGCGCCGTACGCGAGGTGCTCGACGCCCTGGAGAACACCTCCTCCGCCAACCGCCACCACATCGCCCACCTGCAGATCATCGAGCCGTCCGACGTGCCGCGCCTCGCCGCCCTCGGCGTGACCGCGAACCTGCAGGCGCTGTGGGCCTGCCACGACCCGGAGATGGTCGAGCTGTGCATCCCCCACCTCGGCGAGGAACGCGCCGCCTGGCAGTACCCCTTCGCCGACCTGGTACGGCACGGCACCCGCCTCGCCGCGGGCAGCGACTGGCCGGTCACCTCCGCCGACCCCTTCCAGGCGATGCACGTCGCCGTGAACCGCACCCTGCCGCCGGACGACCCCGACTACGCCACCCACCCGGCCGCCGCGACCCCGTTCCTCCCGCACCAGGCCCTCGACCTGGCCACGATCATGACCGCGTACACGGCGGGCTCCGCCTGGCTCAACCACTCCCCCGCCGGGGTCATCGCCGAGGGCGCCCCGGCCGACCTCGCCGTCCTCGACCGGGACCCGTTCCGCCTGCCGCCGTCGGAGATCTACGCCACGAAGGTCGTGATGACCTTCGTCGACGGCGAGTGCGTCCACCAGTGACGGCGACGCCGCCGCGTGCCCGCACGGACTCGCTGCTTGTCCGATGCGTCGGGTGGCGGCGCAGCGGTCGGGGGCGACCGGCCGGCCACGGCTCTCCGGCCGACTGTAATCCAGATCACATCCTTCGGTATTCATTCGGCAAACACGAGTCGTGTTTGACCAATGACATTCGGTGACATGCCGTCACTGCTCCACGACACCATCAACCTCATATTCCGCGAGAACCCCGGCCTCGCCGTCGAACTCCTGCACGACCACCTCGGTGCCGACATCCCCGCGGATCAGCCGGTCCAGGTCGCCCCGCCGATCTCAACGACCGCCCGTCGCGGGACATGCACCCCGACACGGTCCTCACCATCGGCCCCAGGCAGGAGCCCTGCCACGCCATCGTCCTCGAGGTCCAGCAGGACCTCACCGCAGGCAAACGCAACGCCCTGCCCCGCTACGCGGCCGCGCTGTGGCTCCGCCTGGACTGCCCGGTCACCGTCCTGGTCGTCTGCCCCGACCGCACCGTCGCCGACGGGTACCGCGCCCCCATCCGGACCACCCTTCCCGGGTACACCCACACACCGGTCGTCCTGGGGCCCGACCAGATCCCGGTCATCACCGACGCCCGGCAGGCCGCCACCGATCTTCCCCTGGCCACGCTGTCGGTGCCGGCCCACGGGGAGCATCGCCGGGTCGTCGAGGCGTTCGTCTCGGCGATCACGCACACGCCCGGCGATCACGCTACGCAGTACTATGAATACGCTCACGCTATCGTCTCGGCCCCCGTCAAGCGCCTGCTGGAGGAGAAGATGGCAACATCCGGAACCTGGATCGTCTCCAGCCCGTTCGCCAAGGAGCACTTCGGCAGAGGCCTGGAGCAGGGCAGAGCCGAGGGCGAGGTAAAGGGGGAGGCCAAGGCGGTGCTGGCCTTCCTTGAAGCGCGCGGCATCTCCGTCTCCGATGACGTGCGGAAGCGCATCGATCAGTGCACCGACCCGGAGGTACTCCTCACCTGGGCTCGCCGGGCCGCCACCGCCACCCGCGCCCACGACATCTTCGACGACTGATACGTCCGCGGCGAGATCACCGGGCGGGCGGCAGATCCGCCAAGCGGGCCACCTCACCGTCGGGGTGCGCCCCGCCGGGATCCCCACGAGATCCGCGTCACCCACGCTCGCCTCGATCCCCGGTCGAGGAACACGCCCGCCCGGAGCCTCGGCGTGGAACCGTGATCGCCCGGACTGCTCTCCATTCCTGCAGGACGCCCCGCAGCGCGGCGACCGCCTTCGCCCCTCCGCTCATCGGAGCGCCGCCACGGTCCGAGGTCGCCGCAGCCACATGCGGCGTCAGCCGTTCGCGGCCCCCGTGCGCAGCTCGGCCTGGAAGCGGGCGCGGGTCTCGGGGTCGAGGAAGGCGGCGTCGAAGGAGTTGGCGGCGATCGTGGCCAGGGTGGTGGGGTCGAGGCCGAGTTCGTCGCGCAGGGCGCGGTAGTTGTCCTCGGCGTAGCCGCCGACGTAGGCGGGGTTGTCCGAGTTCACCGTGACCATGAGGTTCGCCCGGAGCATCGCGGGCAGCGGGTGCTCGCGCAGGCTGGGCACGATGCCGAGCCGTACGTTCGACAGCGGGCAGACGGTGAGCGGGACGCGCTCGGCGCGCAGGCGGGCGACGAGGGCCGGGTCCTCCATGGCGCGGACGCCGTGGTCGACGCGTTCGGCGCCGAGCAGGTCGAGGGCCTCCCACACGTAGCCGGGCGGGCCCTCCTCCCCCGCGTGCACGGTACGGCGCAGCCCTTCGGCCGCCGCGATCGCGTACACCTCGCGGAACAGCGACGGCGGGTGGCCGAGCTCGGCAGAGGCGAGGCCGATGCCGATGAACCGGTCCCGGTGCCGCCGGATCGCCTCGCGGAGCACCCGCTCGGCCTCCTCGGGGCCACGGTCACGGACGATGCACAGCAGGAGCGCGGCCGACACCCCGAACTCCCGCTCACCGTCTTCGACGGCCGCGGCGAGCCCGTCGAAGACCGCGTCCATGGGGACGCCGCGGGCCAGGTGCGCCTGCAGGTCGAAGAAGATCTCGGCCCGGCGCACCCCGTTGTCCCGGGCACGGCGCAGGTAGCCGAGGGTCATGTCGTAGAAGTCGCGCTCGGTGCGCAGCACCGCCATGTTCGCGTTGAGGACGTCGAGGAAGCTCCGCAGCCCTTCGAACCGGTAGCGGGCGCGCAGCTCGTCGACGCCGTCCACCGGGAGCGTGACGCCGTTGCGCCGCGCGAGCCCGACCACGAGCTCCGGTTCGAGCGTGCCCTCGATGTGCACGTGGAGCTCCGCCTTGGGCAGCATCTCCCCAACCTCCCTCCGCGCTCTCCGGCGGCGATCCTAACCCGGTCCGGCAGACCCGCCGCGCGGCCGCGCCGGCGGCCGGCTAGGGGCGCGTGAAGGTCAGGTGGGTGACGCCGGAGGGCGTGGTCACCGACTCGACGTGAAAGCGCTTCTCGAGGCCTTCCAGGCCCTCCCACAGCCGTACGCCGCGGCCGAGGACGATCGGGACGAGGACCACGTGCAGGTGGTCGATCAGGTCCGCGTCGAGGAACCGGCGGACCGTGGTCGGGCCGCCGCCGATCCGTACGTCCAGCCCGCCCGCGGCCTCCCGGGCCCGGGCCAGCGCCTCCTGCGGTGAGGCGTTGATGAAGTGGAACGTCGTGCCGCCCTCCATCTCCAGCGAGGGGCGCGGGTAGTGGGTGAGCACGAAGACCGGGGTGTGGAACGGCGGGTTCGGGCCCCACCAGCCCTTCCACTCGTGGTCGGCCCACGGGCCGCGCTGCGGGCCGAACTTGTTCCGCCCCATGATCTCCGCGCCGATACCCGCCTCGTGCCGGGCGGCGAACGCGTCGTCCGCCCCCGTCTCGCCGCCGGGCTCACCCTGCATCGCCCGGAAGGTGCGGGTCGCGAACAGCCACTCGTGGAGCCGCCCGCCGGCGTGGCCGAACGGCGCCTCCCGGCTCTGCCCCTCCCCGGTGGCGAAGCCGTCCAGCGAGACGGAGAGGTTGTGGACCCGCACCCGTGACATGGGACCTCCACGGCCGAGAAGTGGTTGCAAGTTGCAATCGCTTTGCCGAGTGTAGGGTAGGTGGTTGCATCTTGCAATCGGCTGGAGGTCGGGCATGCGGGACAAGCCGCGATCAGGGTGCGCGATCAACGCGGCGGTGGAGGCGCTCGGCGATCAGTGGAGCCTCATCGTGCTGCGCGACGTGATCTTCGGTGGCCGCCGCCACTTCCGCGACCTGCTCGCCCACAACGAGGAGGGCATCGCGTCGAACATCCTCGCCGGCCGGCTCAAGGCCCTCGTCGCCGCGGGCCTGCTCACCCACGAGCCGGCGGGCCGGGGGCGCAGGGGGACCTACAGCCTCACCGAGGCGGGCATCCAGACCGTGCCGATCCTCGTCGCGCTCGGCTCCTGGGGGCTGCGGCACCGCCCGACCACGCCCGAGCTGTCCGTCCGGGCCCGGCTGCTCGAGGAGGGCGGCCCGCCCCTGTGGGAGGACCTCATGGACGAGCTGCGCGAGATCCACCTGGGCATTCCCCGGCCGCACCCGGAGCGCCCGCGGCCGTCCCGGCTGCTGCAGGAGGCCTACCTGCGCGCCGTCGGCCAGAACATGAAAAACCCCCGCGAAGGGGAGGATGCGGGGGTTTGACGGCCGTCGTGGACGGTCACTGCCAGGGGGACTGGTGCTGCCAAGGGGCGGCCTTGCGGGAGGCGCGGAGCCGTTCCAGGGCCTCGGCGAGGATGGCCTTGCCGTCCTCGTCGCTGCGCCGCTCCTTCACGTAGGCAAGATGGGTCTTGTACGGCTCGTTGCGCGGCGGAGCGGGCGGGTTGTCACGGTCCTGGCCGGCAGGCAGACCGCAGCGAGGGCAGTCCCAGATCTCGGGGATCGGTGCATCGCTCGCGAAGCTGGGACGCACCTCGTGCTTGTTGGCACACCAGAAGGAGACCTGGACGCGCGGCGCCGCCTCTCCGCGCTCGGCCTCCCCCATCGGACCGGCACCGACACGGCTACCACGGATCGCGTTGCCACTAGCCACGGATGTACTCCTCGCTTGGTCGCCCCGCGGGCACGGGGAGGGGAATCTCTGTCACGCGTACTCGGCCGGCCTCAGGCCAGGAGACCGCCCGGGCGGGCGCGGGGTGCGCCGGGGCCCGGGCGGTACCCGCTACGGCTTGAGAAGCAGGCCGAGAGCGATGATGCAGACGAACCAGATCACACCGGTGATGATGGTGAGCCGGTCAAGGTTGCGTTCCACCACCGAGGATCCGCTGAACGACGAGGAGAACCCGCCGCCGAACAGATCCGACAGACCCCCACCCTTGCCCTTGTGGAGCAGGACGAGCAAGATCATCAGAAGGCTCGACAGGATGAGGGCGATGGAGATTCCGATTGTCACCGTTGACCTGTTCCCATTCCATGCGCCGGAGCGCGATCCTCACGTCTGCACATCGTCGTCGTGACGATTCAAACCTGTTCTACGAGGGTACGACTTACTGTCAAGTTACACCCCCGGAACAGCCCAGCTAGAACCGCGGATTCTAGCCGGAGGTCTCCTCCCCGAGACGACAGATCTTGACGAACTCCACCGGGTCCAGCGACGCACCGCCGACGAGACCGCCGTCCACGTCGGGCTGCGCGATGATCCCGGCGATGTTGTTCGCCTTGACCGATCCTCCGTACAGGATACGGACCGTCCGGGCCACCTCGTCATCGTAGAGCTCGGCGAGCCGTTCCCGGATCGCGCCGCAGACCTCCTGGGCGTCCTTGGGGGTGGCCACCTCACCGGTGCCGATCGCCCACACCGGCTCGTAGGCGATCACGATCTTCTTCGCCTCCTCGGCGGCCAGGCCCTTCAGGGCCCCGTCCACCTGGTCGAGGGTGAAGGCGATGTGGCGGCCCTCGCGGCGCACCGGCAGGCCCTCGCCGACGCACACGATCGGGGTGATCGAGTGCCGCAGCGCGGCCTTGACCTTGCCGTTGACGGTCTCGTCGTCCTCACCGTGGTACTGCCGCCGCTCGGAGTGCCCGGCGAGCACGTACCTGCAGCCGAGCTTGGCGAGCATGGCGCCGGAGATCTCGCCGGTGTAGGCGCCCGAGTCGTGCACGGACAGGTCCTGCGCGCCGTACCCGATGCGCAGCTTGTCCGCGTCGACCAGGGTCTGCACCCCGCGCAGGTCGGTGAACGGCGGCAGCACCACCACCTCGACCCGCTCGAAGTCGGCCTCGGTGAGCGCGAACGCCAGCTTCTGGACGTGCGCGATCGCCTCGAGGTGGTTGAGGTTCATCTTCCAGTTGCCCGCCATGAGCGGCTTGCGGGCAGGCCTGCTCACCGTTCAGCCCTCCTGCGCGTAGGCGTCCAGGGCCGCGAGGCCGGGAAGGGTCTTGCCCTCGAGGTACTCCAGGCTCGCGCCGCCACCGGTCGAGATGTGCGAGAACCCGTCCTCGGGGAGGCCGAGCCTGCGCACCGCCGCGGCCGAGTCACCGCCGCCGACCACGGTGAAGCCCTTCGAGCCGACGAGCGCCTCGGCGACCGCACGGGTGCCGCCGGAGAACGCGTCGAACTCGAACACGCCCATCGGGCCGTTCCAGAACACGGTGGCCGCGTCGGCGAGCTTCTGGGCGAACAGCTCGCGGGTCTTCGGGCCGATGTCGAGGCCCTGCCGGTCGGCCGGGATCGCGGTCGCCTCGACCACCTCGTACGGCGCGTCCGCGGCGAAGTGGGTCGCGGCGAGCACGTCGACCGGCAGCACCAGCTCGACCCCGCGCCGCTCGGCCTCCTCGATGAACCCGCGCACCTGGTCGATCTGGTCGGCCTGGAGCAGCGAGCCGCCCACCTCGTGGCCCTGCGCGGCGAGGAAGGTGTAGGCCATGCCGCCGCCGATGAGCAGCCGGTCCACCTTCGGGATCAGGTTCTCGATCACGCCGAGCTTGTCGGACACCTTGGCGCCGCCGAGCACCACCACGTACGGCCGGGCCGGGTTCTCGGTGAGCTTGCGCAGCACCTCGACCTCGGCGAAGACGAGGCGGCCGGCCGCGTGCGGCAGCCGCTTGGGCACGTCGTACACGCTGGCGTGCTTGCGGTGCACCGCGCCGAAGCCGTCGCCGACGTACAGCTCGGCGAGCGAGGCGAGCCTCTCGGCGAACGCGCCGCGCTCGGCGTCGTCCTTGCTCGTCTCCCCCGGCTCGAAGCGCAGGTTCTCCAGGAGGGCGACCTCGCCGTCGCCGAGCGACTCGGCGACCTGGCGGGCCGAGTCGCCGACGACGTCGGAGGCGAACCGCACCTCGGTGCCGAGCAGCTCGCCCAGCCGCCGGGCGACCGGGGCGAGCGAGAACTCCGGCACCACCTTGCCCTTGGGCCGCCCCAGGTGCGCGCAGACCACGACCCGGGCGCCGCGCTCGGTCAGCGCCCGGATCGTCGGCAGCGACGCCGTGATGCGCCGGTCGTCGGTGATCACGTCACCGTCGAGCGGAACGTTGAGGTCGGCGCGGAGCAGGACGCGCCGCCCCTTGACGTCGAGATCCTCGATGGTCTTCATCAGAGCCGGGAACCCACCAGCGAGACGAGGTCGACGAGACGGTTGGAGTAGCCCCACTCGTTGTCGTACCAGCCGACGACCTTGACCTGGGTGCCGATCACCTTGGTGAGGGCGGCGTCGAAGATGCAGGAGGCAGGGTCGGTGACGATGTCGGCGGAGACGATCGGGTCCTCGGTGTAGCTGAGGATGCCGGCGAGCGGGCCCTCGGCGGCGGCCTTGAACGCGGCGTTGACCTCCTCGACGGTGACCTCGCGGCCGACGGTGACGGTGAGGTCGGTGGCCGAGCCGGTCGGCACCGGGACGCGCAGCGCGTAGCCGTCGAGCTTGCCCTTCAGCTCGGGCAGCACCAGGCCGATCGCCTTGGCGGCGCCGGTGGAGGTGGGCACGATGCTGAGCGCGGCGGCGCGGGCGCGGCGCAGGTCCTTGTGCGGGCCGTCCTGCAGGTTCTGGTCCTGCGTGTAGGCGTGGATCGTGGTCATCAGACCACGCTCGATGCCGAAGGCCTCGTTGAGCACCTTCGCCATCGGGGCGAGGCAGTTGGTGGTGCAGGACGCGTTCGAGATGATCGTGTGCTTCGCCGGGTCGTAGAGGTGGTCGTTCACGCCCACCACGAGCGTGACGTCCTCGTTCTTCGCCGGCGCGGAGATGATCACCTTCTTGGCGCCGTTCTCGGCGTGCACCTTCGCCTTGTTGGCGTCCGTGAAGAGGCCGGTGGACTCGACCACGATGTCCACGCCCAGGTCGCCCCACGGCAGCTTGGCCGGGTCGCGCTCGGCGAAGACCTTGATCGCCTTGCCGTCGACCGTGATCTCCTCGGCCGTGGCCTTCACCTCGTACGGCAGGCGGCCCAGGATGCTGTCGTACTTGAGCAGGTGGGCGAGGGTCGTGGTGTCGGTCAGGTCGTTGACCGCCACGATCTCGATGTCCTTACCGGACGCCGCCGCCGCACGCCAGAAGTTGCGGCCGATCCGGCCAAAGCCGTTGACGCCTACGCGGATGCTCACGGCACATCTCCTCATGCGTAGTGGGCCCTCGAGGAGGGCCCGGAGATTCCTTGATTGCCTCTCAGCACAGACCCTATACCTGTCTGGATTGGTTTAGACCACCGACCCCCCGATGCCTCAGGGAGCGAGCATGTCGGCCGTGAGACTCGCCTCCGTGGTGGGCAGCCCGAGCTCCATCGCGCGCTTGTCCGCCATCGCCAGCAGCCGCCGGATCCGGCCGGCGATCGCGTCCTTGGTGAGCGGCGGGTCGGCGATCTGGCCGAGCTCCTCCAGCGAGGCCTGCTTGTGCTCGAGCCGCAGCTTGCCGGCCTGCACCAGGTGCGGGGGCGCGTCGTCGCCGAGGATCTCCAGGGCGCGCTGCACCCGGGCGCCCGCGGCGACCGCGGCCCGCGCCGAGCGGCGCAGGTTCGCGTCGTCGAAGTTCGCCAGCCGGTTCGCGGTGGCCCGCACCTCACGGCGCATCCGGCGCTCCTCCCAGGCGAGCACGCTGTCGTGCGCGCCGAGCCGGGTGAGCATCGCGCTGATCGCGTCGCCGTCGCGCACCACCACCCGGTCCACCCCGCGCACCTCGCGCGCCTTGGCGTGGATCTTCAGCCGGCGCGCCGCGCCGACCAGGGCGAGCGCGGCCTCCGGGCCGGGGCAGGTGACCTCCAGGGACATCGACCTGCCGGGCTCGGTGAGCGACCCGTGGGCGAGGAACGCCCCGCGCCAGGCGGCCTCCGCGTCGCAGGTGCCGCCGGAGACGACCTGCCGCGGCAGGCCGCGCACCGGCCGCCCGTGGTTGTCGATGAGGCCGGTCTGCCGGGCGAGCGCCTCGCCGTCCCGGTGCACCCGCACCACGTACCGGGCGCCCTTGCGCAGCCCGGCGGGCTGGAGCACGAGCACCTCGGCGCGGTGGCCGAACACCTCGCCGATGTCCTTGATCAGCCTGCGGGCGGCGGCGTTGGTGTCGAGCTCCGCCTCGATCACGATGCGCCCGCCGACCAGATGCAGCCCGCTGGCGAACCGCAGCAGCGTCGACACCTCGGCCTTGCGGCAGCACGGCTTGAGCACCGGCAGGCGGCTCAGCTCATCCTTCACCACGCCCGTCATGGCCATACGCTCTTCGACCTCCCCGAATCGGCTCCTGTTCAGTGTCTCGCACGAGGCGTCCCAGCCAACGCGCTTCACCGCTTCCCGTGGAAAATCTCGGCCAGGATCGGGGCAAGACGTCGTGGGTCGTGGCGCGGGGCGCCGCCGGGGTCCGCCACGTCGGCGAGGACGAGCCGCCCGCCGAGGGCGCTCACCGCCTTCTCGAGCAGCGCCGCGTCCTCCACCACCGACCGGTCCGCGAGCACCACGTCCACGCGCAGGTCCGGGGCGTGCTGCTGGAGCACCTCCAGGTGCTTCTGGGGGGAGAAGCCGTCGGTCTCGCCCGGCTGCGGGGCGAGGTTGAGGTTGACCAGGCGCCGCGCGCCGGTGGTGTGCAGGGCCTCGGCGAGCTCGGGCACCATCAGGTGCGGCAGCACGCTGGTGAACCACGAGCCGGGGCCGAACACCACCCAGTCGGCCTCGCGCACCGCGCGCACCGCCTCCGGGCAGGCCGGGGGGTTCTCCGGGACGAGCGAGATCGCGAGCACCCGGCCCGGGGTGAGCGCGCAGGCCACCTGGCCGCGCACCGTGGTGATCTCGCCGCCGAGCTCCACCTCGGCCTCGATGTCGAGCGGCACCGACGCCATCGGCAGCACCCGGCCGTGCGCGCCGAGCAGGCGGCCCACCCAGTCGAGCCCGGCGACCGGGTCGCCGAGCAGCTCCCACAGCGCGACGATGAGCAGGTTCCCCACCGCGTGCCCGTGCAGCTCGCCCTCGCTGCGGAACCGGTGCTGCACCACCCGGCTCCAGGTCTGTCCCCACTCGTCGTCGCCGCAGAGCGCGGCGAGCGCCATGCGCAGGTCGCCCGGCGGCAGCACGCCGAGCTCCCGGCGCAGCCGCCCGCTGGAGCCGCCGTCGTCCGCCACGGTGACCACGGCGGTCAGGTCATCGGTCACCCGCCGCAGCGCCGACAGCGCGGCGAACAGCCCGTGGCCCCCGCCGAGCGCGACCACCTTCGGGCCGTGCCTGCGATCCCACGGCCCTCCCTCCTCTTCGGGCTCGCCCACGACCTCGGCACCTTCCTCGCCCGGGTTGTTCACCGGCACCTCACCCTCACCACGTCACCGTTGACGATCTCGCGCCGGGCCCCCGCGGCCCCGCCGGGCGTCCGGAGTGGTCCGGACCGGCTCCGGCCGCCCTCGCCGCGGCCGGTGTCACCCGCGGCCCGGCCGGACCCGGCCGGTCGCAGCCCACAGGTCGCCCTGGCGTCCTGCGGTCACTCGCGGCCCACGTCCCGGTGGGTCACCTGCACCTCGATGCCGCGCTCGCGCAGCCGTACGGCGAGCTGCTCGGCGACGGCCACGCTGCGGTGCTTGCCGCCGGTGCAGCCGACCGCGAGCACGGCGTAGTTCTTGCCCTCGCGCACGTAGCCGTCGGCCACGACGCCGAGGACCTCCTCGTAGGCGTCGAGGAACTCCTTCGCCCCCGGCCGGCCGAGCACGTAGTCGCGCACGGGTGCGTCCCGGCCGGTCATGGGCCGCAGCTCGGGCACCCAGTGCGGGTTGGGCAGGAAGCGGCAGTCCACCACGAGGTCGGCGTCGACCGGCAGGCCGTACTTGTAGCCGAAGGAGACGATGGTGAGGAGCAGGCCGGGCCGGGCGCCGCCGCCGAAGAACGAGACGATCTTGCGGCGCAGCTCGTGCACGTTGAGCCCGGAGGTGTCGATCACCAGGTCGGCGTGGGCGCGCACCTCGCGCAGGATGCCGCGCTCCTTGGCGATGCCGTCGACGACGCGGCCGTCGCCCTGCAGCGGGTGCGGGCGGCGCACCGCCTCGAACCGGCGCACCAGCTCCTCGTCGCTCGCCTCCAGGAACACCACCCGCACCTCCACGCCGCGGTCCTGCAGCTCGGCGATGGCGGCGTGCAGGTCGGTGGTGAAGGCGAGGCTGCGCACGTCCACGACGGCCGCGACGCGGTCGGCGGCGAGGTTGACCTTGCCCGCCTCCTCGGCCATCGCGAACAGCAGCCCCGGCGGCAGGTTGTCGATCACGAACCAGCCGAGGTCCTCCAGGGCCTTGGCGGCCGTGCTGCGCCCGGCGCCGGACATGCCGGTGACGACCACGAGCGAGTGGCCCGCGCCCTGCTTACCGGAACGCCCGGTGGAACGGTCCTTCTCCTCCGGGGCGGGCGGGCCGACGTCCGTGGCGTTGCGATCTCGGTGTGGCGAACTCACGTCTCGTCCCCCTTCGAGCTCTTGGCGAGCGCCGCCACGATCGCCTCCGCCGTGGCCGGGCCGATCCCGGGCACCTCGCGGATCTGGTCGGCGGTGGCGGCCCGGAGCCGCTTCACCGAGCCGAAGTGCCGCAGCAGCGCCTGTTTGCGCGCCGGCCCCAGGCCGGCGATTCCGTCCAGCGCGCTCTCGGTCAGGTTCTTGGAGCGCTTGGCCCGATGGTAGGTGATGGCGAACCGGTGCGCCTCGTCACGGACCCGTTGCAGCAGGTACAGGCCCTCGCTGGCGCGGGGCAGGATCACCGGCTGGTCGTCCCCGGGCAACCACACCTCCTCCAGGCGCTTGGCCAGCCCGCACACCGCGACGTCGGTGACGCCGAGCTCGTCGAGGGCGCGGCGGGCCGCGGCCGCCTGGGCCGGGCCGCCGTCGACCACGACGAGGTTCGGCGGGTAGGCGAACTTGCGGGGCTTGCCGGTCTCCGGGTCGATCGGCTCGCCGACCGGGGCGGTGGCGCCGTCCGCGGACAGCTCCCCGACCGAGGAGCGCTCCTCCAGGTAGCGGCGGAACCGGCGGGTGATCACCTCGTGGATGGAGGCGACGTCGCCCTGCCCGGCGAGGCCGCGGATGGAGAAGCGGCGGTACTCGCTCTTGCGGGGCAGGCCGTCCTCGAACACCACCATCGAGGCGACCACGTCGCTGCCCTGGGTGTGGGAGACGTCGTAGCACTCGATGCGCAGCGGCGCCTGGTCGAGGTCGAGGGCCTCGGCGATCTCCTCCAGGGCGCGGCTGCGCGCGGTGAGGTCGCCGGCGCGGCGCAGCTTGTGCTGGGCGAGCGCCTCCTGGGCGTTGCGCGCGACGGTCTCCAGCAGGGTCTTCTTGTCGCCGCGCCGGGGCACCCGGATCTCCACCCGGGCGCCGCGCCGCTCGCTGAGCAGGTCGGCGAGCGCGGCCCGGTCGGGCGGCTCGGCGGGCACGAGCACCTCGCGGGGCAGCGCCTCGGGGGCGGCGTCGCCGTACATCTGGAGCAGGAAGCGCTCGACGAGCTCGGCGGTGCCGACCTCCTCGATCTTGTCGACCACCCAGCCGCGCCGGCCGCGGATGCGCCCGTCGCGCACGTAGAACACCTGCACCGCGGCCTCCAGCGCGTCCTCGGCGAACGCGATCACGTCGCAGTCGGTGCCGTCGCCGAGCACCACCGCCTGCTTCTCCAGCGCCCGGCGCAGCGCCTCGAGGTCGTCGCGCAGCCGGGCGGCGCGCTCGAACTCCTCGACCGCCGCGGCCTCGAACATTTCGCGTTCCAGCCGCTTGATGAACCGGGCGGTGCTGCCGGACATGAAGTCGCAGAAGTCCTCGGCGATAGCCCGGTGCTCCTCGGGCGTTACCCGGCCGACGCAGGGGGCCGAGCACTTGCCGATGTCGCCGAGCAGGCAGGGCCGGCCGATCCGGGCCGAGCGCCGGAACACGCCGGGCGAGCAGGTGCGCACCGGGAACACCCGCAGCAGCAGGTCGACGGTCTCGCGGATCGCCCAGGCGTGCGAGTACGGGCCGAAGTAGCGGGTGCCCTTCTGCTTGGCCCCGCGCATCACCATGACCCGGGGGAACTCCTCGCCCATGGTGACCGCGAGGTACGGGTAGGACTTGTCGTCCCGGTACTTGACGTTGAACCGCGGGTCGTACTCCTTGATCCAGGAGTACTCGAGCTGCAGCGCCTCGACCTCGGTGTTCACCACCGTCCAATCGACGCTCGTGGCGGTGGTGAGCATGGTCTGGGTGCGCGGGTGCAGGCCGGCGAAGTCGGCGAAGTACGAGTTGAGCCGTTGCCGCAGGTTCTTCGCCTTGCCCACGTAGATCACCCGGCCGTGCTCGTCGCGGAAGCGGTAGACGCCGGGCGACTCGGGGATCGAGCCGGGGGCAGGCCGGTAGGAGGCCGGGCCCCTGGGGGTGCCGGATGCCCTGGAAACTCCCGCGTTCGCCACGCATGCAAGCCTACCGGCCGGTCACCCGGGCCGCTCGATCATGCCGGACGCCGGTCAGGTCCCGGCGGTGAGCGGCTCCTGCTCGCCGCCGCGCACCGGGGGCACGGGCCGGTCGGCGGACGGCTGCGGCAGGCGGACCTGGATGTCGAGCTCGCCGTCCTCGGTGCCGACCACCACGGTGTCGCCGGGGCCGATCTGCCCGGCGAGCAGCAGCCCGGCGATCCGGTCCTCCAGCTCCCGCCGCACGGTACGGCGCAGCGGCCGGGCCCCGTGCTCGGGGGTGTGGCCGCGGTCGGCGAGCCACGCCACGACCGGGTCGGCGATCTCCAGGGTGATGTTGTGGGCGCGCAGGCGGCGGCACAGCGGTTCCAGCGCCATCTCGGTGATGCGCAGCACCTCGGCGCGGTCCAGCGGGCGGAAGAGCACGATCTCGTCGAGCGCGTCCGCGCGGTCCACCAGGTCCGGCCCGAGCCTGCGGCGCAGCTCCGCGACGGCCGCCCGGCGCGCCTCGGCGGGGTCGCCGACGGCGGGGTGGCCGGCCGTGGTCGCGGTGAGGATGACGATCGCGCGGGCGAGGTCGGCCCGGGGCCGGGCGCGCCGCAGGGCGTCGGCGAGCGCGGCGCGCACCTCGGGGTGGGCCTCGTCGGCGCGGTCGAGGAGGAGCACCGCGTGCGGGCGGTGGCGCATCGCCTCGCCGAGGGTGCCCGTGGCCCCGCCGTCGCCGTACGGCCCGCCGTCCGGGCCGCCGGGCGCGGTGCCGAGCAGCCGGGCCGCGTCGGCCGCCTCCCGGTAGGCGCTCAGGTCGATGCGCACGAGGTGCTCCTCGCCGCCGAACAGCGCCGTCGCGAGGGCACGGGCCAGCTCGCCGCGGCCCACCCCCGGCGGGCCGGCGAACAGGAACGCGCCGATCGGCCGGTCCGGGTCGCCGAGGCCGGCCCGGGCCCGCCGTACCGCGTCGGCGACCGCCCGCACCGCCTCCTGCTGGCCGACCACGCGCTCGTGCAGGCACCGCTCCAGGCCGAGCAGGCGGCTCCGCTCCCCCTCGGCGAGGCGGGCGGCGGGGATGCCGGTGTGCCGGGCGACGATCTCGGCGACGTCGCGCACGGTGACCCGCGGCTCCGGGGCGGTGCCGCGGCGGGCCTCCTGCAGCCGCGGCCACAGCAGGTCGATGTGGCGGCGCAGCTCCTGGGCGCGCTCGTAGTCCTCGCCGGCGACCGCCTGGTCCCGCTCGCGGCGTAGCTCGTCGAGCCGCTCCTCCAGGCGCAGCGCCTCGGGGCCGGGGGTGAGCGCGCGCAGCCGTACCCGGGCGCAGGCCTGGTCGAGCAGCTCGACCGCCTTGCCGGGCAGGGACCGGCCGGACAGGAAGCGGTCGGCGAGCTCGGCGGCGGCGTCGAGCGCGTCCTCGGTGATCCGCACCTGGTGGTGCGCCTCGTACCGGTCGCGCAGGCAGGACAGGATGCCGACGGTCTCCACCACGCCCGGCTCGCGTACCGGGACGGGCTGGAAGCGGTCCGCGGCGGCCGGGTCGGCGGCGAGCACGGCGCGGTGGCCGTCGGGCGTGGTCGCGGCGATCAGCGGCAGGTCGGAGCGGGCGAGGACGGGCCACAGCGGGGTGTCCGCCTGCGGGCCGAGCACGGCGTGCAGGTCGGCGACGAACAGCAGCAGGCGCTCGCCGCAGGTGCGGATCTCCTCCAGCAGCCGGGCGACCCGTTCGGCGGCCTCGCCGCGCCGTTCCGGGCCGCCGAGCAGGGCGGGCACGTCGAGCGCGACGATCCGGGCGCCGCGCAGCGGCTCGGGAACGGCGCCGTTGACCACGCGCTGGGCGATCGCCGCGACGATCGCCCGCCTGCCGACGCCGGTCTCGCCCACGAGCAGCGGCCGGTCGCGGTGCCGCCGGGAGAGCACCTCGATCACCTGCTCGATCTCGTCCTCGCGGCCGATGACCGGGTCGAGGTCGCCCTGCCGGGCCGCCTCGGTGAGGTCGCGGCCGCAGGCGTCGAGGGTGGGGGTGGTGCGCGGCGGCGGGGCTGAGCCGGGCTCGGGGATGAGGCCGGAGCCGAGCACGGTCTCGCGGATCCGGTCGGCGCCCGCGCCGGCGGCCTCCAGCACCCGGGCGGCCGAGGAGGCCGGGTTCGCGGCGAGGGCGAGCAGCAGGTGCTCGGGGCCGATGTAGGAGGAGCGGAGCGCGCGGGCGATGCGCTGGGCGTCGAGGAAGGCGCGTTTGGCGGTGGGGCTGAGCGTCGCGGGCGGCGTCCCGTCCCCGTCGCCGGGCGGGAGGGCGGCGGCGATGCGCTCGGCGAGCTCCTCGCGGTCGGTTCCCGCCTCGCGCAGCAGGGTGCGGGTGGGCTCCTCCTCGATCGCGGCGACGAGCAGGTCGAGCACGTCCAGGTCGGGCGCGCCGCGTTCGGTGGCGAAGCGGGCGGCGCGATGCAGCAGGCGCCGGGCGGCCTCGCTGAACAGCCGGGCGATGTCCACCCGGTGAACGCCGGGGCGGCCCGGCGGCCAGGTGTCCTGGCCGCCGAGCGACCCGCCGGTCAGCAGGTCGAAATCGCGGAAGGGTTCCTCATCGAAGATCGACCCGTACGGCGAAGTCGCCACGACGTCCCCCTGCGCCTGTCGGCATCACGGCCCTGCAGAGGGACTTGCCGTTCGGGGCTTTGCGCAAGACCAAACACCGCACGGGATAGGGCAAATATCAGGACAGCGTGATCTCGTCGCCGTTCACGGTGATCTGCTTCTCGGCGAGCGGCTGGGTCGCCGGGCCCTGCTGCGGGGAGCCGTCCGCGAGGCTGAACCGGCTGTTGTGGCAGGGGCAGATGATCGCGCCGTCGGCGACGCGGTCCACCGGGCAGCCCTGGTGGGTGCAGAGCGCGTCGTACGCCTTGAACTGGCCCTCGGTCGGCTGGACGATCACGACCTGCCGGTCCTGGAACACCTTGCCGCCGCCGACCGGGATGTCGGAGGTCCTGGCGAGCGCACCCGACGCGCCGCCGGAGCCACCCGACCCACCGCCGGAGGAGCCGCCGGAGCCCGCCTCGGCGCCCCCCGTACCGGCCGCCTGCGACGAACCGGCGGAATCCGTCCCGCCGCCGCCACAGGCCGCCACCAGTGCCGCAAGGCCGGTGAGCCCGGCCCCGGCGACGATCACCCTGCGCCGTGTCTCGCTCGTGCTCTCAGTCATGGAGTTCAGTGAACCGCATGCGCCCGAGTGCCCTGCGCGGCATTTCCTTAGAAAAGGTTAAGAATCCGTGATCACATTCGTGTTTCTCAGGGTTGACAGGGCCGTCCCGGCGCGTGGCGGGCGGGCGCACGTGCGCGCCGCCACGGCCGTGCCCCGGCACCGTGAGGCGTCCGGGCGGCGGCGTCCGGGGAGACCCGGACCCGCGCCGGGGCCGGTGTGATCAGATGCCGAGGATCTTGCGGAGGAAGCGGCCGGTGTGGCTCGCCTCCACCTGGGCGACCTCCTCGGGGGTGCCGGTGGCGACCACGGTGCCGCCGCGGTCGCCGCCCTCGGGGCCCATGTCGATGATCCAGTCGGCCGTCTTGATCACGTCGAGGTTGTGCTCGATCACGATGACGGTGTTGCCGCCGTCGACGAGCCGGCCGAGCACGCCGAGCAGCCTCCGGATGTCCTCGAAGTGCAGGCCGGTGGTGGGCTCGTCGAGCACGTACACGGTGCGTCCGGTGGAACGGCGCTGCAGCTCGGAGGCGAGCTTCACCCGCTGGGCCTCGCCGCCGGACAGCGTGGTGGCGGGCTGGCCGAGCCGGACGTAGCCGAGGCCGACGTCGACGAGGGTCTGCAGGTGGCGGCGGATCGCCGGGATCGCCTCGAAGAACTCCAGCGCCTCCTCGATCGGCATGTCGAGGACCTCGGCGATCGTCTTGCCCTTGTAGTGGACCTCGAGCGTCTCCCGGTTGTACCGGGCGCCGTGGCAGACCTCGCACGGGACGTAGACGTCCGGCAGGAAGTTCATCTCGATCTTGATGGTGCCGTCGCCCGCGCACGCCTCGCACCGGCCGCCCTTGACGTTGAAGCTGAACCGGCCCGGCTGGTAGCCGCGCATCTTCGCCTCGGTGGTCTGCGCGAACAGCCGGCGGATGTGGTCGAACACGCCGGTGTAGGTGGCCGGGTTGGAGCGCGGGGTGCGGCCGATCGGGCTCTGGTCGACGTGCACCACCTTGTCGACCAGCTCGGTGCCGAGCACCCGGGAGTGCCGCCCCGGCACGGTCTTGGCGCCGTGCAGCTCCTTGGCGAGGGCGTTGTAGAGGATGTCGTTGACCAGGGTGGACTTGCCCGACCCGGACACGCCGGTGACCGCGGTGAACACGCCGAGCGGGAACGCGACGTCGATGCCCTTGAGGTTGTGCTCGCGCGCGCCCTTCACCACGAGCTGCCGCTTGCGGTCGCGGGGGCGGCGGATCTCCGGCACCGGGATGCTGCGCCGGCCGGACAGGTAGGCGCCGGTGAGCGACTCCTCGCACGCCATCAGCTCCTGCACCGTGCCGGACACGACGATCTGGCCGCCGTGCTCGCCCGCGCCGGGGCCGATGTCCACCACCCAGTCGGCGGCGGCGATCGTGTCCTCGTCGTGCTCGACGACGATGAGCGTGTTGCCCATGTCGCGCAGCCGCAGCAGGGTGTCGAGCAGCCGCTGGTTGTCGCGCTGGTGCAGGCCGATCGACGGCTCGTCGAGCACGTACAGCACGCCGACGAGGCCGGAGCCGATCTGGGTGGCCAGGCGGATGCGCTGCGCCTCGCCGCCGGCGAGCGTGCCGGCCGCCCGGTCGAGGGTGAGGTAGTCGAGGCCGACGTCGAGCAGGAAGCCGAGCCGGGCGTTGATCTCCTTGATCACGCGCTCGGCGATGTGCCGCTCCCGCTCGGTGAGCTGCAGCCCGGCGAGGAACTTCGCGCAGTCGCCGATCGACATCGCCGCGACCTCGGCGATCGACCTGCCGCCGACGGTGACCGCGAGCGAGACCGGCTTGAGCCGGGCGCCCTTGCAGGAGGGGCAGGGGATCTCCCGCATGAACCCCTCGAACCGCTCGCGGCTCGCGTCGCTCTCCGCCTCCGCGTGCCGCCGCTGCACCCAGGGCACCACGCCCTCGAAGTCGGTGTAGTAGGCGCGCTGCCGGCCGTACCGGTTGCGGTAGCGGACGTGCACCTGCTCGTCGTGGCCGTAGAGCAGGGCCTTCTGCTGCTGCCTGGTGAGCCGCTCCCAGGGGGTGTCGAGGTCGAAGCCGAGCGCATCCCCCAGCGCCTCGATCAGCCGGTTGAAGTAGTCGCTGGTGTGGCCGCCCGCCCACGGCGCGATCGCCCCGTCGCCGAGGCGGCGCTCCGGGTCGGGCACGACCAGCTCGGGGTCGACCTCCATCCGGGTGCCGAGGCCGGTGCAGTCCGGGCAGGCGCCGTACGGGGAGTTGAACGAGAACGAGCGCGGCTCCAGCTCCTCGAACGACAGGTCGTCGTACGGGCAGTAGAGGTGCTCGGAGTAGAAGCGCTCGCGGTTCGGGTCGTCCTCGGGCAGGTCGACGAAGTCGAGGGTGATCGTGCCGCCGGAGAGCTGCAGCGCGGTCTCCACCGAGTCGGTGAGCCGGCGGCGCGCCGACTCCTTCACCGAGAGCCGGTCGACGATCACCTCGATGTCGTGCTTCTCGTACTTCTTCAGCGTCGGCGGCTCCTCGAGGCGGATCATGACGCCGTCGACGCGGGCCCGCGCGAAGCCCTTCGCCTGCAGCTCGCGGAACAGCTCGGCGTACTCGCCCTTGCGGCCGCGCACCACCGGGGCGAGCACCTGGAACCGGGTGCCCTCCGGCAGCTCGAGCACGCGGTCGACGATCTGCTGCGGGGTCTGCCGGGCGATCGGGCGGCGGCACTTGGGGCAGTGCGGCTTGCCGATGCGGGCCCACAGCAGGCGCAGGTAGTCGTAGACCTCGGTGATCGTGCCGACCGTGGAGCGCGGGTTGCGGCTGGTGGACTTCTGGTCGATGGAGACGGCCGGGGACAGGCCCTCGATGAAGTCGACGTCGGGCTTGTCCATCTGGCCGAGGAACTGCCGGGCGTACGCCGACAGCGACTCGACGTACCGCCGCTGGCCCTCGGCGAAGATGGTGTCGAAGGCCAGGCTCGACTTGCCCGAGCCGGAGAGGCCGGTGAAAACGATCAGAGCGTCCCGCGGGAGGTCCAGCGAGACGTCCTTGAGGTTGTGTTCACGTGCGCCACGCACGATAAGGCGGTCAGCCACGGTCGTCCCGTCGAGCTCGAGTCCGATTGTCTGTAGCGGCAAGGGCGTCACCCGGCGCATGGTAGCCAGGGCGACCGACATTTCCGGTTGGCGCTTCCGGAGCGGCGCTGCGGCGCCCGATGCCCCGACCCGGTGCCCATCGCCGGGTCCCGTTCACCTAGGGTATGTGCTCCGCTCCGGGATCATGGCCGGATCCCGGGAAACCGCCCGAACATGCGTGCGAACCCACCCGATGGTTCGGGGGCATGATGGACGGGGACGCCGCGGGGCGCGGCCGCGGAGCGCCTGAGAGAGCAGAAGGGAGCAGGCCAGTGAGCTACACCGGGAACGTCACCCAGGGCGGGCCGCCGGACGTGCGCGAGCTCACCGACGTGACGATCACCAAGATCGAGGTGGGCGACTTCGAGAACAACGCCTACCTGCTGCGCTGCAACCGCACCGGCGACGGGCTGCTCATCGACGCCGCCGCCGAGGCGGACCGGCTGATCCGGCTCGTCGGCGACCGGCCGATCAGCACGATCGTCACCACGCACCGGCACCAGGACCACTGGATGGCCCTCGAGGAGGTGGCCAAGGCCACCGGCGCCCAGGTCGTCGCCCACCCGCTCGACGCGCCGCACCTGCCGGTGCCGGTCTCCCGGACGGTCGAGCACGGCGACCGCATCCCGCTCGGCGAGACCCACCTGGAGGTGATCCACCTGCGGGGGCACACGCCGGGCTCGATCGCCCTGCTGTACGACGGCGGCGGCGTGAACCAGCACCTGTTCACCGGGGACTCGCTGTTCCCCGGCGGGGTCGGCAACACCGACCGCGACCCGAAGCGGTTCGAGCAGCTCTTCACCGACGTGGTGGAGCGCGTGTTCGACCGGCTGCCCGACGAGACCTGGGTCTACCCCGGGCACGGCCGGGACACCACGCTCGGCGCCGAGCGCCCGTCCCTTCCCGAGTGGAAGGCCCGCGGCTGGTAGGCCGGGCGGCGCCTCCTGTGGCGCGTCCGATCACGGCGCGCGGCGGCGGGTGGCGGCCGGACCGCCGGCCGGCCACCGCCGCGCCGCCTCACCGCGGCCCGGGCTTCCCGCGGGCGGGTGCGGTGGCGGTGAGCACGTGGCGGATGCGGTCGGCCGCCGCACCCGGGTTGTCGGTGCTCTCCACCACCTCTCCCCAGGACCACCGGTAGAACCAGCCCTCGGCGAGGGCGACGCAGTCGATGGTCTCGCGGACCATCGACGCGTCGGGGCCGGTGATCCGCAGCGTCGGCGGGTCCGTGCGCAAGGTCGCATCCAGACCCCTCGCCTCCAGCTCCCTGGCGAGCTTGGCCAGGAAGTAGGTCCGCGTGTGCTCGCGTGTCGGTGCGGCCATGCCCCCATTCAACGCGCCCGGACGGCCGGGTGGAAGCCGGGCCGCGGAACCTGTGGATAGATCCTTCCTTGGGGGCGCGCCCGACCCGGACGAGGTACGGCTCAGCCGACCCGTTCCGCCGCGCGGCGCTCCTTGCGCTGCTCGTGCTTGAACACGAGCACGCGCAGCGGGATCGCGGCGACCAGGGCGATCTGCATGCTCGCCCCCACCTTGATCAGCTCGTCACCGCCCGGCAGATCCGCGGCCCAGATGCTGAGGCAGGCCACGTTGATCATGATCCAGGCGAACACGACCGCGGCGAGCTGGCCCCTCGGCTTGGGGTACTCGATGCGGCTCACCATGAGCCAGGCGACGAGGAAGATCCCGGTGATCGTCAGGTATGACGGCTCGAAGAGCAGCACGATCGACACCACGGTCATCGCGCCCATCGGGATCGGCAGGCCCATGAAGTCGCCGCTCTTGGTCTTGATGCAGGCGAACCGGGCGAGCCGTACCACGCCGCCGAGCAGCACCGAGCCGGCCGCGAGCAGCACGATCGGCAGCGGCAGCTTGTGCGAGAAGCCGGCCCAGGCCACCACCATGAAGGCGGGGGCGAAGCCGAAGCTGATCACGTCGGCGAGGTTGTCGAGCTCGGGTCCCATCGCCGAGGCGCGGAACCGGCGGGCGACCAGCCCGTCGAACAGGTCGCAGGTGGCGCCGATCAGCAGCAGCACCACGGCGGTGGCGAAGTAGCGCTGGTCGGGGTGGAACGGCGCCCCGCTCTGCAGCTGGGTCACCGCCGACCAGGCGAGCACGCACACGGCCAGGAAGCCGCAGACGGCGTTGCCGAGGGACAGCGAGTCCGCCGCCGACAGCCGCAACGCCTTGCCGACCGGTCCTTGAGGTTCCTCGTCCAAGCCCTCGGCGGGCAAGCTCGCTTCAGCCGCGGTCAATGCGTGTCACCCCTGCCTTGGTCCTCTGCCCGACGGTCACGGCGGGTTCGACGCCCTCGGGTAGGTAGACGTCCACCCGCGAGCCGAACCGGATCAGCCCGATCCGTTCGGCCTGCGCCACCTTGGCTCCGGCGGCCACGTATGGCACGATCCGGCGCGCGACCGCTCCCGCGATCTGCACCAGCTCGAGGTCGCCGAGCGCGGTGTCGAAATGCCACACCACGCGCTCGTTCTTGTCACTGTCCTTGTTGAACGCGGGCAGGAATCCGCCCGGCACGTACTCGACGGAGGTCACCGTGCCCGCGGCGGGGGCCCGGTTGACGTGCACGTCCAGCGGGCTCATGAAGATCGCCACGCGGGTGCGGCCGTCCGGCCAGGGATCGATGCTCTGCACCACGCCGTCGGCCGGCGAGAGGAGACGCCCGGTCCCGGGACGGCGCTCCGGGTCCCGGAAGAACCACAGCATCGCGCCGGTGAGGGCGGTCAGCGGGACCGCCGCGAGAGCCCATCGGGGACGGCGGGCCGCGAGGGCGGTGGTGACGGCCGCCGCGGCCGCAGTCGGGGCGAGCCAGGGGGAGACACCCCGCGCCAGGCGAAGACCGCGCGAAGGCGAGGTCCCCCGACTATCTGCATCGTTGGACACTGGAAACCTTTGTCGTGATTCTTAACGTAAGGGTCGGAATGCGGTTCAACGCTGGATGTTACCGATCCTCCACCCCTTTTACGGCACAACGCGACAAGCAAACAAGCTCGTCGACGAATTCGTCACCCCGTGAGGAGCATTCCGCTCCATGCCGGTGACGCGAGGCGCCTCGTCGCGCACCGCCCACCGGCGCCCCGGCGGCGCCATCGCGATCACGGGCGGCGCGCCGATCCGCGGCTCGGGGTGCCGGGCGTGGGTTTCCAGGCTACCCGCCCGTCAGGCCTGCCCGGGCTCCGCGGCGGGTCCGGATCCCGGAACCGAGCCCTGCGGGCTGTTCCGGACGGCGTTCGGCCCGGTGTCCGGCACCGGCTCCGGCGCCGGGTTCGCCACCGGGGTGCCCGCGGGGCCGGCCAGCGGGCCGTTCCCGCGCGCCGACCGGCCGTTCGGGGTGCCGCCCTTCCCGCCGTCCTGCGCGACGTCCGTCACGGCCTCCGTGGGGCCGCCGGCCACCGGATCCGCCACGCCGTTCGCCGTGCCGTCCTGAGTCTCGGTGTCCGCGGCGTCCGGCGTGCCGTCCGTGGTGCCGCCCGGCGCGGGCTCGGCGGCCGGCTTCGCGAGGCGCCGCCGCCGGTCGAGGCCCGACTTGATGAGGCTCGCCACCATGGTGATGATCATGGTCACGCCGATCACGGTGAGCGAGAGCCAGATCGGGATCTCCGGGGCCCAGTCCACGCCGTCGCCGTGCAGCGCCTCGAGGACGAGCTTCACGCCGATGAAGGCGAGGATGACCGCGAGGCCGTAGCTGATGTAGACCAGGCGCTGCATGAGGCCGCCCAGCAGGAAGTAGAGCTGCCGCAGGCCCATCAGCGCGAAGGCGTTCGCGGTGAAGATGATGAACGCCTCATGGGTCAGCCCGAAGATCGCGGGGATCGAGTCGACCGCGAACAGCAGGTCGGTGGTCCCGATGGCGATCATGACGATGAGCATCGGGGTGACCATGAGCCTGCCGTCGACGCGGGCGATCATCCGGGAGCCGACGTAGTCCGGGGTGGTGGGGAACACCCGCCGCGCCCACCGCAGCATGGCGTTCTCCTTGAACTCCTCCTCCCCGTCCTTCTCCCGCAGGACGCCGATCGCGGTGTAGAGCAGGAACGCGCCGAAGATGTAGAACAGCCAGTCGAACCGCTGCAGCGCCGCCGCACCGATGGCGATGAAGAAGCCGCGCATCACCAGTGCGATCACGATCCCGACGAGCAGCACCTTGTGCTGGTACACCCGGGGCACCGCGAAGCGGCTCATGATCAGGTAGAACACGAAAAGGTTGTCCACGCTGAGGCTGTACTCGGTGATGTAACCGGCGAAGAATTCACCGGCCGGATCCGCCCCGTACAGCACGAAGAGCCCGATGCCGAACAGCACCGCGAGCGTCACGTAGAAGCCGACCCACAGGCCGGCCTGCCGCATGGAGAACTCCCGTGGCTCACCCCGGTCCACGATCCACAGGTCGAAGACCAGCACAAGGAGAAGGCCGCCGATCACGGCGGCCCACAGCCACGCGGGAACAACCATGGAGCACCTCCGGCACGCATGACAAAACGACCGAAGGTCTCTCCCGCCCGCACCGTCGCGGACCGACAGCCCCGGGTGTCCCGTCCAGAGACAACCGTGATGACGGAACCGCCGCGAAGGGATACTCCCCTCCTAACCCGGCCAGTATAGGGATCGGACCTCCGGTCGCCTAATCGGGTGGTCAAAGACGGGCATTGCGGGGCGGACGAGGCGAACGGTTCATCTCCGGCCCGGGACCGCCCCGGCACCCGCCGTACGGTATGCGCGCAGCACCGCCGCGACCGCCTCACGCTCGCCGGGCAGGTCCGCGCCGCGCTTCGCCGCGGCCTCGGCGAGGCGGGCGGCGAGGCCGGGCTCGCCGAGCAGGCGGCGGACCGCGTCGCGCAGCGCGGCGGCGTCCCCGGCGGGCACGAGCAGCGCGGCGTCGCCGACCATGTCCGGGATGCCGCCGACCGCGGTGGCGACGATCGGGAGGCCGGCCCGCAGCCCTTCCTGCACGGCGAGCGGCTGGCCCTCCCAGCGGCTCGGCACCACCAGGGCGTCGGCGGCCCGCAGCAGGTCCGGCACGTCGTCCCGGGGGCCGAGCAGGCGCACCGGGAGCCCGTCACGGTCGACGCGCGCCCGCAGCCCGGGTTCGAGCGGGCCGCCGCCCGCGATCACGAACAGCGGCTCCTCCGGGTACGGCCCGGCCGCCGCGTCCAGCAGCGTCTCCAGGCCCTTCTGCGCGGCGAGCCGGGCGACGGTGAGCAGGACGGGCCGCCTCCCGGCCCCGAGCTCGGCACGGACGGCCTCGGGCGGCCGCGCGGCGGAGGCGAGCCGTGGGGCGGGCACCACGGCGGGCGCCACCGCACGGGCGCCGCGGGCGCGCATCCGCGCGGCCAGATCCGACGAGACCACGAGGACCAGGTCGGCCCGGCGGGCCACGACGCGCTCCAGCGCGGCGAAGATCCGCCCGGCGAGCCCGCCCGCGGGCGGGGCGTTGTGCAGGGTGACGACGAGCGGGGTGCGGGAGGCGGTGAGGGCGAGCGCGGCGAGCGCCCCGGCGCGCAGGCCGTGCGCGTGCACCACGTCCGCGCCCGCCGCGACGGCGCGCAGCCGCGCGATCGCCCGGGCGTCGTCGAGCGGACGCGGCCGGTCCCCGATGGGGACCTCGGCGAACCGGGCGCCCGCCCGGCCGAACCCGAACGCCTCCTCGGTGCCGCCCGGCCCCGCGACCGCCACCCGGTGCCCGGCGTCGGCCAGCCCGGCGCAGAGCATGCGCACGTGCCGCCCCACGCCGCCCGCGCTCGTGCCGAGCGCGAGCACGATCCGCAGCGCGCGCCGCTCCCCGTCACGGGAGGCGCCGGGCTGTCCCGTCGCCTCCTCGTCGGATGCCCGGTGCCCCTGCGGCGCCTCCCGGCCGGGAGCGCCGTGATCCCGCGGCGTCGCCGCCGCGGAGGCGCGGCGCTCCCCCGAGGCCTCCATGCCGGAGGCGGCTCCGTGCTCCTGCTCCGGCTCCTCACCCATCGGCGTCCTCCCCTGACGGTCGTCCGGTCCATCCTCCCCCGCCCCGGGAGCGCACGCGGCCGAGCGCGGCGCGGACGTCGGCGGGGTTCACGGCCGCGGCGACGGCCACCCCGGCGACGCCGGCGGCGAACGCGGCGAGCACGGTGACCACCGCGCTCCCCCACACCCCCGCGTCCCCGGCGAGCGCGACCACCCCGGCCCCGGCGAGCCACCCGGCGAGGCCGCCCGCGAGCGCGGCGAGCACCGCCCTGGGCAGCCCGGCGACCGCGCGGGCGCCCCGGTCCCGGACCACGGAGACGAGCAGGACGGCGGCCCCGGCGGTCATGCCGACGGCGCTGCCCGCCGCGAGGCCGCCGAGCTTCCAGTCCTGCGGCAGCGCGACCGCGAAGGCCGCCTGGGCCACGATCACCACGGCCCAGCCCGCGACGGTCCCGGTGGCCGCGGCCCGGCCCCGCCCGATGGCGTACAGCACGCGGCTGAGGTGGGCGATCAGCCCGTAGCCGACCAGGCCCGGGGCGAACAGGGCGATGGCGCGGGCGAACCAGGGGGCGGGGACGTTGCCGCCCATGCCCGCGATGAACACCTGCGCGATCGGCGCCGCCGCGGCGGCGAGCACCCCCGCGGCCAGCCCGGAGACGAGCACCACCGCCCGGGTGGTCTGCGCGGCGAGCCGGGCGAAGGCCTCCGGGTCGCCGTCCCGGCCGTCGGCCTGCGCGGACAGCGCGGGGAAGGCGCTGGTGGCGATCGGTACGGCGAGCACGGCGTAGGGCACCTGGTAGATCGCCCAGGCGAAGCTGTACGCGGCGAGCGCACCGCCGCCGATCTCCCGGTTGGCGAGCAGGATCACCGCGGCCATGGCGAGCTGCTGGGCGACGAGCCCGGCGAGCCCGGCGAGCGCGAGGCGGCGCACCCGCACGGCGACGCCGCCGGGGAAGCGCAGCGTGGGCCGCAGCGGCAGGCCCAGCCGCGCGGCCGGGCCGACGACGGTGAGCACGAGGGCGAGCACGCCGAGGGTGGTGCCGGCGGACAGCACGAGCTCGGCCGCGGCCGGCACCGCGCCCACGTCCCGGACGCCGCCGCTCAGCGCCGGGAACGCCAGGTACGCGACGATCACCACGAGGCTCGACACGAGCGGGGCGAGCGCGGGCGGGCCGAACCGGCGGTGGGCCTGCAGCACGCCGTAGAGCACGACGGCGAGGCCGTACAGCGGGATCTGCGGGGCGAACACCACCAGCATCCGGGTGGCGACGTCGACCACCGCGGCGGTGTCGCAGCCCGCCACGTCGCCGCCGGTGAACAGGGCGATCAACGGCCCGGCCGCGAGCGCCACGAGCACGGCGAGCGGCACGAGCAGCACGAGCACCCAGGTGAGCAGCGCCGAGGCGATGTGCCCGGCCTCGGCCCGGGCCGCCGCGGCGTCCGGCGCGTCGCCGAGGGAGCGGGCGGCGGCGCCGGCGAGCACGGGCACCACCATGCCCGCGAGCGCCCCGCCGACGACGAGCTCGAACACGAGGTTCGGCACCTGGTTGGCGGTGTAGTAGGCGGTCGCCAGGCAGTTGGTGCCGACCGTGCGGGCGAACGCGAGCTGCTTGCCGAACCCGGTCACCCGGGCGGCGATCGTGATCACCGCGATGAGGACCGCGGCCCCGGCGACCCCCTGCCCGAGCCGCCGCGCGGTGGTGCTCACGGGGTGGCGGCCTCCGCCGCGGCCGGGGCCTGCGCGGCCTCGCTCGACGAGGAGTCACCGCCGGTGGGCTCGGGCGCGGGTGCGGGCGCGGGGCGCCGCCCCCACATGTCGATCCGGTTGAGCACCGGGTTGCCCGCGATCACCTTGGTGAAGCTGATCTTCTCCGAGGCGGCGGTGAGCGCGACCACGGTGCCGAGCGCGGCGAGCCGCCCGGTACGGCCCAGCCGGGTCGCGGCGGCGAGCCCGACCAGCGCCCCGAGGGCGTTGGCGCCCGCGTCGCCGAGCATGGCGCGCTCGCCGAGGTCCTCGGGCAGCAGCGCCACGGCCGCGCCGAGCGGGGCCGCGGCGAGCGCGGCGGCGGACGCCCCGCCCGCGTCGCCCCGGGCGGCCTTCGCCAGCGAGGCGGCGAGCAGCGGCACGCCGGTGAGCAGCCCCACCTTGATCGCCCGGCCGGGGCGCAGGTCGAAGAGGTTGGCGAGGTTGGCGGAGCCCGCGACGAGCGCGCCGTTGACGAGGGTGTCGGCGGGGCCGCGGGAGACGAGCGCCGCGGCGGCGAGGCCGGTGGCGCCGATGCCGAGCAGCTTCACCGCCCCGCTCGTCACCTCGCCCCGGGCGAGCGCGCCGAGGTGGCCCTTGAAGCCCTTCGACGAGGTCGCGCCGTACAGGTCGTCGTAGGCGCCGAGCACGCCGCTGCCGAGCCCGGCGAGCACCGCCGCGGCCCGGTGCCGGGCCGGCAGCCCGGGCACGGCCGCCACGGCGGCGGAGGCGCCGGCGACGAACGCGGGCCCCTCGAGCAGGGTGATGGGCTCGCCGCGGTGGTTGGTGCGGGTCCAGGTCTTCTCGTCGCCGGCCGGGGGCCTGCGGCGGAACGCCGCGTAGGCCGCACGGGCGGCGGCCGCGCCGAGTGCGGCGCCGGCCACGGCGCCGAGCAACGCGCGGGAGAGTGAACGCGCCACGGAAGGTCCCTTCGTGAAAGATTCCGTCACCGGGAGCGGGCCCGCGATCGCAACGCGGCCCGCGCGGGCGGGTGCCCGGCGACCGGCCCGCCGGGGCCGGTGCGGGCGGCGCACCGCGATGCCCACCCTGCCACCGCCCGCCGTACGGCGCGACCCGCGACGCACACCCGACGCCGGCGGGCGCGCGAACCGTTATCCGGCCGCGCGGGCGGCGGGCCGTCAGCCGCCGGACTCGGCCGCCGGGGTGGGGCTGGGCGAGACGGCAGGCAGGAAGGAGCCCGCGGCGGGGCCGATGCCGTACTGGCCGGTGCCGCCGTCGAGCTGCTCGCGCAGCGCGAAGACGAGGGCGGCGCGGCCGGCGCTCATGTCGAGGGTGTCCACGGTGGAGACCTTGGCGGCGACCTCGCCGGTGTCGCGGATCGCGGTGAGCACGCCCCCGTTGCCCGCGGCGTCGAGCGTCCCGGTGACCACGGCGCCCCGGCCCGCGTCGTCGAGCGCGGTGGCGAGCGCCACCACGGCCCCGGTCCGCGCCTCGGCGTCCTTGCCCTCGTACACCTCGGCGGGGGCGATCACGATCGCCGCCCCGGCGCGCGCCTCCGGCTCGTCCTCGACGCTGAGCAGCCCGGCGTCGGCGAACCCGCCGAGCACGCCGAGCGCCCCGGCGTCCTTCTTCGCCGACCCGCCGGCCTCGCCGGTGACCAGGGCGTTCGCCAGCACCAGCGCGGCCTTGTCGTACGGCCCGGCCTGCTCGGGGAAGGCGACCTCGGCGGGCTTGAGCGTGGAGGCGAGCTGGTCGACCAGCCCGGCCTGGTCGGCGGCGAGGTACTTGTCGGTGAGCGTGACCCAGCCGGTGACCGTGGCCCCGGCGGCGGTGAGCACCTCGGTGACCGGGCCGCGCATGTCGGAGTCGGCGCCCGGCGCCTCGACGACCACGACCTGCTCGCCGGCGAGCATGCCGCGCAGCAGCGCCGGGGCGGTGGCGGTCACGAACGCGTCGTACCCGGCCTCCCGCTGCCGCAGCCCGGTGTTCTCCCGTCGGTACTCCTCATTGCTGTGACGCAGCTGCGCGGTGGTCTCCTCGGCGGACTTGATCAGCGGCTCCTGCAGCACGGTGCTGCCCATCACGATGCCGACCGTGAGCGCGAGGAAGATCGCGACGATGGAGACGAGGTGATACCGGAAATCGATCACGAGAACAGTCCGACCAGCCAGAAGATGAATCCGTTCCAGGTGTCGCGCAGGCCGTTCAGCCAGACCTTGCCCACGGGCGCGCTGTACAGCACGACCCCGATCGTGATCAGGGCGGTCGCGACCAGCATGAGCAGCGAGCCCGCGGAGATGCGGCTGCGGTAGAGCCTGCTCACGCCCTTCGCCTCGATCACCTTGCTGCCGACCCGCAGCCGGGTGAGGAAGGTGCTCGACATGCCGGCCCGGCCCTTGTCGAGGAACTCCTCGAGGGTCCAGTGGGTGCCGACGGTGACGATGAGGCTCGCGCCCTTGTCGTCGCACATCAGCAGCGCCACGTCCTCGCTCGTGCCGGCCGCGGGGAACACCACCGCGTCCTGCCCGAGCCTGCGGACCGTCTCCAGGCCGGGGGCCCGGCCGTCCCGGTAGGCGTGCACGACGAGCTCGGCCCCGCAGGTGATCGCCTTGGCGGAGACCGAGTCGAAGTCGCCGATGATGATGTCGGGCCGGTACCCGGCCTCGAGCAGCGCGTCCGCGCCGCCGTCCACGCCGACGAGCACCGGCCGGTACTCGCGGATGTACGGCCGCAGCGCCGCGAGGTCCTCCTTGTAGTGGTAGCCGCGGACCACCACCAGGGCGTGCCTGCCCTCCATGCGGGTGCGGATCTCGGGCACGCCGACGCCGTCGATGAGCAGGTCGCGCTCACGGCGGATGAACTCCATCGTGTTCGCGGTGAACGCCTCGATCTGCAGCGACAGCCCGGCCCGCGCCTCGGCCATCGCCGCCTCGACGCTCTCCATGGTGCGCGGCTCGCCCTTGCCGACCAGCTCGTCCCCGACGTACACCTGGCCCTCGTGCACGCGCACCACGTCGCCGTCGCGCACCCGCTCGAACAGCTCCGGGCTGGCGTTGTCGATCAGCGGGATGCCCGCCTCGAGCAGGATCTTCGGGCCGAGGTTCGGGTACCGGCCGCTGATGCTGGAGGCGACGTTGATCACGGCCGCCGCACCGCATGCGACCAGCGCCTCCGCGCTCACCCGGTCGATGTCGACGTGATCGATGATCGCGATCTCGCCGGTCCTGAGACGCTTGGTGAGCCTCTTGGTCCGCCGATCGATCCTCGCCGTCGCCGTCAGCCCGGGAAGGTCGTCGCCCTTCCGCCTGCGGAGGCCCGGAACCCTAAAGGTCGGCACCTTCATCACGACCATCCTGCCAGAGCGAGCATGTCGGGACGCCTTGCCGAACACGGCGTGTCACAGCCATCGCTCCCCGTACACACGTCCGCCGCCGCCCCCGCCCGCCCGATACCGCGTCGCGGCACCCGGGCCGGCCGGGGCGACGGCCCCCCGGAACACCCATTGATCCCGCCCCCGCGCACCAACCTTAACAACGCGTGTCACGGCTGTGTCGCGGCGCCGGTGGCGGGACCGTGAGACACCGCGGTAGAGCCTAGCCGTCCCGGTGTTCGGGCGGCATAAGGCGACGGTGAGGCTCAGCGGGCCGCGGCCGCCTTGTCGGCCTCCGCGATCGCGAGCAGCTCCTCGGCGTGGGCGCGGCCCAGCTCGGAGTCCTCCAGGCCGGCGAGCATGCGGGACAGCTCCCGGGCCCGGCCCTCCCGGTCGAGCGCGACCACGCCGCTGCGCACCACGCTGCCGTCGCTCGCCTTCTCCACCACCAGGTGCTGGTCGGCGAACGCGGCCACCTGTGGCAGGTGGGTGACCACGATCACCTGGGCGGTGCGGGCGAGCCGGGCGAGGCGGCGGCCGATCTCCACCGCGGCCTTGCCGCCGACCCCGGCGTCCACCTCGTCGAACACGAAGGTGGGCACCGGGTCGGCCCCGGCGAACACCACCTCGATGGCGAGCATCACCCGGCTGAGCTCGCCGCCGGAGGCGCCCTTGTGCAGCGGCAGCGCCGGGGCGCCGGGGTGCGCGGCGAGCCGCAGCTCGACCTCGTCGACGCCGTGCGGCCCGAACTCCACGCCCGGGGTGACCGCCACGGTGACCCGGGCGTGCGGCATGGCGAGGGCGGTCAGCTCGGCGGTGACCGCCTCGCCGAACCGCTCGGCCGCGGCCTGGCGGATCTCGGTGAGCCGCCCGGCCAGCTCGGTGAGCCGGGCGAGCAGCTCCTCCTGCTCGCGGGCCAGCTCCGCGATGCGCTCGTCGTCGCCCTCGAGCTCGGCGAGCCGGGCGGCGGCGTTGCGCGCCCACTCGAGCACGGCGTTCACGTCCTCGCCGTACCGGCGGGTGAGCCCGGTGAGCTGGGCCCGGCGCTCCTGCACGGCGGCGAGCCGTACCGGGTCGGCGTCGACCGACTCGGCGTACGCGGCGAGGTCGGTGGCGACGTCGGAGACGAGGTAGCCGGCCTCGGCGAGGCGGTCGGCGATGGCGCCGAGCGCCGGGTCGAAGCCGCGCACCGCCTCGACGGCCGAGCGGGCCTGGGCGATCAGGGTGGCGGCGTCCTGCGCGACCTGGGCGGTCGTGGGGTCGCCGAGCAGCGCGAGGTGGGCGGTCTCGGCGGCGGTGCGGAGCGCGTCGGCGTGGGAGAGGCGTTCCTCCTCCTCGCGCAGCGCCACGTCCTCGCCCGGCCGGGGGTCGACCTTCTCGATCTCCTCCAGGCCGAAGCGGAGCATCTCGGCCTCCTGCTCCCGCTCCCGCGCCTTGGTGGTGAGCTCGGCCAGCAGCTCGGTGACCTCCCGGTGCCGCCGGTACACCTCCTGGTAGGCGGCGAGCGTCTCGGCGAGCTCGGGGCCCGCGTAGCGGTCGAGCGCGGCGCGCTGCCTGCCGGGCTGCAGCAGCCGCTGCTGGTCCATCTGGCCGTGCACGGCCACCAGGTCGTCGGCGAGGTAGGTGAGCGTGCCGACCGGCACGGTACGGCCGCCGAGCCAGGCCCGGGACCGCCCCTCGGCGGACACGCTCCGCGCGATGATCAGGCGGCCGTCCTCGATCTCGCCCCCGGCCTCCTCGACCTGGCGGGCCACCTTGCCGTCCGGGTCGACGACGATCGTGCCCTCGACCAGGGCCCGGTCGGCGCCCGGCCGTACCCGCGAGGGATCGGCCCGGCCGCCGAAGAGCAGGCCGAGCCCGGTGACCACCATGGTCTTGCCCGCCCCGGTCTCCCCCGTCACGACGGTGAGTCCCGGGGACAGCTCCAGAACCGCCTCGTCGATGACGCCGAGCCCCCGGATCCGGACCTCCTCGACCCTGGGCCGCACTGGTCCCTCCCGTTCCGCCACGATCTCAGCTCGTGCCGGCTCGATCCTACGCGGTTGTCGCGAAGACTCTCGATGACCGGTGCGGCCCTGAGGACGGCCCCGGGGGTACGGCCCGGCGGGCGCGGGTCAGGGGCGGGCCCGGCCGCGCCACCCCTCCACCGGCAGGCCGAACTTGCGCACCAGCCGGTCGGTGAACAGGGCCCCGCTGTGCTCGATGCCGTGCAGCCGCGCCAGCCGTACCGGGGTGGCGGAGCGGCAGACCTCGACCCGGACGCCGGGGCGCAGGTCGATGCGGCGGCGGCCGTCGGCCCACAGCACGCCGGGCGGGCCGCCGGGCAGCACCTCGATCGCGACCGTGGAGCGCGGGGAGACCACCAGCGGGCGGGCGAAGAGCGCGTGCGCGCTGATCGGCACCACGAGCAGCGCCTCGACCTCGGGCCACACCACCGGGCCGCCCGCGGAGAACGCGTACGCGGTGGATCCGGTCGGGGTGGCGCAGATCACCCCGTCGCAGCCCCAGCGGGACAGCGGGCGGCCGTCGATCTCGGCGACGACCTCGAGCATGCGCCCGGTCTTCTCCACGGTGGCCTCGTTGAGCGCCCAGGTGGCGGCGAGCACGGTGCCGTTGCTGCGCACCGTGACGTCGACGGTCATCCGCTCCTCGACCTGGTAGTCGCGGCCCACCACGGCGTCCACCACCGAGGTGAGGTTCTCCACCTCGGCCTCGGCGAGGAACCCCACGTGGCCGAGGTTCACGCCGAGCACCGGCGTCTTCGACGGCCGGGCGAGCTCGGCGGCCCGCAGCAGGGTGCCGTCGCCGCCGAGCACGATGAGCATCTCGGCGCCGTCCACGGCCTCGGGGCCGGACGGCACGATCTCGGCGCCGGCGCAGGCGATGTGCTCGGCCTCCTCGCGCAGGACGCGGACGGCGACGCCGGCCTGGAGGAACCGTTCGACGACGAGGCGCGCGCTCTCCACGGCCGCCCCCCGTCCGGTGTGCACGTTGAGCAGGACCGACCGTTCGGCGTTCATCGAACCTCCCAAGCCTGGAAAGCCCTGGCCGCGGGCGCCGGGGGATGCGCCGGCGCCGGGCCGCGGAGGCCGGGTGCGCCCGGCTCCGGCCGCGGGGACCGCGGTCGCCCGGAACCCGGCCGTTGGGAACGGTCGTGGGTTAACGTCAAGCCGACTCCAACCGCTCAGCGGGCGCCCGGCCCCGGGACGGGGACGCGCCCCGGGGTCCGGCTCCCGAACCGACGAAACTCTGCTGGGGTCCGTTCACCGTCATCGCCTACCGCGCCATCGCCTACCGCGGCCCCTCCGCGACCGCGCGCTCCACCGCCGCCGGTACGTCGGGGACGGGCGGGGCACCGGGGCCCTTGCCCAGCCACAGGAGGTATTCAACGTTGCCCGCGGGCCCGGGCAGCGGGCTCGCCGTCACGCCCCGCACGGTCATGCCGAGCCCCTGGGCGGCCTCGGCCACGTCGAGCACGGCCTGCGCGCGCAGCTCCGGGTCCCGGACCACGCCGCCGGGGCCCACCTTTCCCTTGCCCACCTCGAACTGCGGCTTGACCAGCAGCACGAAGTCGGCCTGGGACGCCGCGCACGCGTGCAGCGGCGGCAGCACGAGCCGCAGCGAGATGAACGACAGGTCGCCGACGATCAGGTCGGGCGGCTCGCCCACCAGCTCGGGCGTCAGGTCGCGCACGTTCACCCGTTCCATCACGGTAACCCGGTCGTCGGTGCGCAGCGACCAGGCGAGCTGGCCGTACCCGACGTCGACCGCGATCACGTGCGCGGCCCCGTTGCGCAGCAGGACGTCGGTGAAGCCTCCGGTGGAGGCGCCCGCGTCCAGGCAGCGCCGCCCGCGCACGGTGAGCCCGAGCGGGCCGAAGACCTCGAGCGCCCCGGCGAGCTTGTAGGCGCCGCGGGAGACGTAGTCCGGCCCCTCCTCGGCCTCCTTGACCACGATCGCCGCCGCGGTGTCCACCTGGGTGGCCGGCTTGCTCGCCGCGCGGCCCTGCACGGTGACCCGCCCGGCCCGGATCAGCTCGGCCGCGTGCTCGCGGGAGCGGGCCAGCCCGCGCCGGACCAGCTCGGTGTCGAGACGGGTGCGCTTCACGGCCGGGCGGCCCCGTCCGTCTCACCGGCCCGGTCGTCGCGCCCGCCGCCGGGCGCGGCGGGATCGGCCGCGACGGTGGCGAGCGTGGCCTCCAGGCCGGCGAGCACCTGCTCGTACACGGCGACGTGCTCGCGTACCGGCAGCGACTCCAGCCGCCGCAGCGGGGCGAGCGCGGCCTCGACCGGCGCCGACGCGGAGCCGCCCGTCCCGCCGCCGGGACGGCCGCCGCCGGGCGGGCCGGCCTGGTGCCGGTCCGGGGTGGCCTGCGCAAGCCGTGGGACCTGTGCGGGTCCCGCGCCGTCGCCGCCGCTTGCGATCATGCTTCTCCTTCGATCACCGGTGCCGTCGTCGGTAGGCGCATCGGACGGCGGGCCTCGCGGCCCGCGCATCGTGCCTGCCCCGACCCTAGCCGTCCCGCGGGCCGGTAGGCGCGGCCGATGCCGCCCTGTGGACGCGATCCGTCTTCCGGCTACGTGTGATGGGCTACGCGCACGGTGATCAACTGGTTCAGGGTCTCCGGTACGGCACGGCGGGCCGGGCGCGGGGGCCGCCTCGCGAGATGCGCGGCGGACGGGTGTGGGGCGGGTGAAAGGGGTTTCGCGCCGGGATGCCGGTGGGCAAGTGTTCGCCCGGCGGGCCGCGCGCGGCACCGCCGGGAACCGCTACGGTCCGTAGGTAGGAACATTTCGAGCGGCCGCAGAAAGTGAGGGCCACCGAATGGCGAGCGTCGAGGAGTGCCGCGCCGCGCTGGACAAGCTCGTCGAGCGGTTCCACGAGCTCGACGAGGAGATCCGGACCAAGCACGTCGTGGAGCGGACGCTCAGCTGCCGTCTCTCCGACATCGACGTGGTCTTCTACGGCCGGATCCACCCCGACGGCCTCGACCCCTTCACCGAGACGCCGTTCCCGGACGGCCGCCGGCCCGAGATCAGGCTCACCCTCACCAGCGACGACCTGCTCCTGCTGGTGAACGGCGAGCTCGACCTCGCCCGCGCCCTGCTCGGCGGCCGGGTGAAGATCGACGCGAGCCTCGGCGACCTGCTCCGCCTGCGCCGGCTGCTGTGACCCCCGCCGGGACGCCGGCGCTCAGCGGTCGAGCGCGGCGAGCGCGGCCTTGACCGCGTCGTCGTCCGCCCGCCCGTCGCCGACGCCCTCCCACACCGCCGCGCAGGAGACGCGCAGCCCGTCGACCGGGTCGGCGGCGGTCTCGTCCCGGCCGAGGTGGAGCCGGCCGTCCTCCCAGCGCGCGGTCCAGCCCGCGCACCGCCACCCCGTCGCGTCGCGCACGAGCGGCGCCACCGGCCGGTGCAGGGCGCGCAGGTCGGCGCCGATGTGGGTGGGCCGGTGGATCGGGTCCGCGGTGAGCACGTCGAGCGGCGTGGTGACCCCGGTGAGCACGAGCAGGCTGTCGGTCCCGGCCCGGTTGGCCCCGGCGATGTCGGTGTCGAGGCGGTCGCCCACGATGAGCGGGCGCCGCGCCCCGGTGCGCAGGATCGACTCCCGGTGCAGCGGCGGCTCGGGCTTGCCCGCCACGACCGGCTCGACGCCGGTGGCGGTGGCGATGACCCGGACCATCGACCCGTTCCCCGGCAGCTCGCCGCGGTGCGTCGGCATCGTCCGGTCCCCGTTCGCGGCGACGAACCAGGCGCCGCGCCGTACCGCGAGCACGCCCTCGGCGAGCAGCGGGTAGGACAGGTCGGGGGCGATGCCCTGGACGACCGCGACCGGGTTCTCCGCGGCCGTGGACACCGGGCGCAGGCCGTGCGCGCGCAGGGCCTGCCGCAGGCCCATGCCGCCCACCACGAGCACCGGGGAGCCGGCGGGCACCCGTTCGGCGACGAGCCGCGCGGCGGCCTGCGCCGAGGTGACCACGTCGTCCGGCGTGGCGGGTACGCCGAGGGCGGCGAGGTGGTCGGCGATCGCCGCCGGGGTGCGGGATGCGTTGTTGGTGACGTAGGCGAGGCGCACGCCGCGCTCGGCCGCGGCGGTCAGCGACTCCGGCGCGCCCGGCACGGCCCCGCGGCCGAGGTACACGACGCCGTCGAGGTCGAGCAGGAGCGCGTCGTACCCGGCGATCAGCGGCGCCCCTGCATCCGGTACGTCGGAATCCTTGGTCTCGGTCTCCGTCACTTCCACCTCCCGGCTCACCCGCGCCTCGCCCTCAGCGTGGCACGGACCTGCCGCAGCGCGTTGGCATAGTGCCGCAGATCCGGGCGCATCGCCACGGCGATCGCGAGCGGCTCCTGGGCGGCCTCCATGTCGCCGCTCCGCCACAGGGACAGGCCGAGGCCGAAGTAGGCGTAGTCCTCGGTCGGGTTGGCGGACACGATCCAGCGGAAGTTCTCGGCGGCCTCCGCGTACCGGCGCGAGTTGAACTGGGCGCGCGCCAGTGCCTCGCGGATGCTCCGCGACTCCGGCTCGGCCGTGGCGGCGTGCTCGAGCAGCGCCGCGGCCGCGGCCGGGCTGCCCTCCTCGAGGAGCCGGACCCCGCGCTGGAACCAGTCGTAGACGTCGCCGCTGGGCACGCCCGGTCCCTGCCCCGGGGAATCAGACGCGGGGTTTGGTCCTTGCACCATTACGTGGGACCTCCTTCGTACGGTAAAAGCTCCCGAGTTTCGGGCCAATCAGGTACCACTTCACCATCGGGGCACAATCAGGATCAATCAGGCAAACAGGGGAGAGTGCCCGACATGCCGAGCACCGAGGTGCCGTTGCCGGACGGCCTGCTGCTGCGACCGCTGCGTGGCGTGCGCTACGCGGTTCCCGAGCTCGCGGAGGTCACCTCCCCGCCGTACGACCTGATCTCGCCGGACGATCTGCGTAACCTTCTCAGCCTCCATCCCAACAACGTGGTGCGCCTGATCCTTCCTGGGGCGGACCGCCACCGGTACGGCGAGGCCCGCGAGACCCTCCGGAACTGGCTGGCCACCGGCGTGCTCACCACCGACGACCTGCCCGCGCTGTACGTCTACGAACAGGACGGGAACGGCCACCTGCAGCGGGGCGTCATCGGCAATGTGGGCCTGGCCGGCCCGGGCCAGGGGATCATCCTGCCGCACGAGGAGACGGTGCCCGCCGTGGTCGCCGACCGGCTCGGGCTGATGCGGGCCACCGAGGCGAATTTCGAGCCGATCCTGCTGCTGTACGACGGCGGCGGGGAGGCCACCCGGCTCGTCGGCGAGGTCGCCGAGTCGCGCCTGCCGCTGGCCGACGTGCGGACCCGCGACGGGATCCGGCACCGGCTGTGGGCGGTCACCGACCCGGACGAGATCGACGCGGTCGCGGCCGACCTGCGCGGCCGGCGGGCGCTCATCGCCGACGGCCACCACCGATACGCCACCTACCGGCTGCTGCAGCGGGAGCGGCGCGAGGCCGGGGCGGGCGACGGCCCGTGGGACTACGGGCTCGCCATGCTCGTTGACTCCTCCGCCTACCCGCCGCAGGTGCGGGCGATCCACCGCGTGGTGACCGGGCTGACGCCGGAGGAGGCCGCCGCCCGCGCCAAGGGCGCCTGCCGGGTGCAGGACTTCACCGACCTGTCCGCCGCGCTCGCGGCGCTCGCCCACGCGGCCGGGCCGGCGTTCGTGCTCGCCGGGGGCGGGCACGCGCACCTGCTCACCGAGCCCGATCCGCTGCAGCTCGAGCACGCGATGCCGAAGGAGCGCTCCCGCCGCTGGCGGTCGCTGGACCCGGCGGTGCTCGGCGAGTTCCTGCTGCCACGGGTGTTCGGGGTGCCCGACGACGACCCCTCGGTGCTCGTCGTGCACGACGACCACGCCGAGGCGCTACGGCGGGCCGACGCGACCGGCGGGACGGCGATCCTGCTCCGGCCGCTGTCCGTCGGCGACGTGCTCGCCGTGGCCGCGCAGGGCGAGCTCGTGCCCCGCAAGTCCACCTCGTTCGGCCCCAAGCCGCGCACCGGCTTCGTCCTGCGCACGTTCTTCACCGACTGACGTGGTGGCGGGCCGCGCGTCCGGCGGCCACGCGTGGCCCCTCACGGACGGGGCGAACCGCGGCGCACGCCCGGGTTATGGGCGCCACCCGCAAAGACGCGCCCCCAATTGGCTCTCCGCGGGGTCGGGTCGCCTTCCGGCCGATGTGCGGTCATCGCGCCCTTCGGCGGCTCGTGGGGGCATCGGGTGCCCTTGTAGCGGGGCCGGCAGGCCACGGTCCGCCGTACCGGCCCAGGACGGGCCTTCCTCACCGATGCGCCGCCCTCACGTGGTGGCCGGGACCGCCTCGGGCCGAGCGGCCAGGTGCGGGGAAACCGCCGACACCGAGTCATCGGCCGCCGTTCACGGACGCGCCCGCCGTACCCGCCGCAGGGCCGTCATCAGGCGGGCGAGGTGCGGCCTCGCAGTTCCACACGCGTCCCTCGAGCCGGCCGGCGTCCGGTTCAGGTGCCGAGCATGCCCGCCGTACCGCCGCGGGCGGGCCGACGTGGTGACTCGTCACTGCCCCCGGCAGGCGGTGGTGAGTAGGATCACTTGGATCGGTCAGAGACGCTGAAACGGGCATGATCTGATCGCCAACGTGGGACGGCTTACACCCAGGGGTGCGCTGTGGACAACGTGAAAGCGCTCGGCGGCGACGTCTACGAGATCGACACGCGGATGGCCGGGTTCTCCGGCATCACGGCCGGATACCTGATCCTCGGCGATCGGCCCTGCCTCGTCGAGACCGGGACCTCCACCTCCGCGCCGACGGTGATCGACGCGCTCGCCTCGCTCGGGGTCGGCCCCGAGGACCTCGCCACGATCGTGGTGACCCACATCCACCTCGACCACGCCGGTGGCGTCGGCGACCTCGCCCGGCACTACCCCAACGCCGAGATCGTCGTGCACGAGAAGGGCGCCCGGCATCTCGCGGATCCCAGCCGCCTGATGGCCAGCGCCCGCATGGTGTGGGGGGACAAGCTCGACGTGCTGTTCGGCACGCTCACCCCCACCGACGCCGCGCGCATCCGCGCGCTCGGCGACACCGGGTCGATCGACCTCGGCGGCGGCAGGCGGCTCGACAGCCACTACTCCCCCGGCCACGCCAAGCACCACGTGGGCCTGCTCGACTCGCAGACCGGCGACCTGTACGTCGGTGACGCCGCGGGCGTGTACCTGCCGGAGACCGGCGACCTGCGTCCCGCCACCCCGCCGCCGGACTTCGACCTGCAGACCGCGCTCAACTCGATCAAGCTGTTCGGCGATCTCGGCCCGCAGCGTCTGCTGTTCAGCCACTACGGGCCGGTCGACGACGTGACCGCGACCCTGGAGCGGTCGGCCGAGGAGCTGCGCGTGTGGGTGGACGTCACCAAGCAGGCCCACGCCGAGGGCCTCGACCTCGACCACGCGGTGGCGATGGTGCGCGACCGCACCCGGGAACGCTACGCCGCGCTCTCCACCGACGACCCGGAGACCGCCGAGCGTTTCGAGCTGCTCAGCGGCGCGCCCTCGAACGTCGCGGGCATCCTCCACTGGCTGAACAAGATCAGCCCGGAGACGCCGTCCTGACGCGGCGCTCCGCCGCACGGCATGGGTGAGCGGCGGGCAGGCGGTTCGGCGGCGGCGGTGATCCGCCGCCTTCCGCGTGCCCGCCGCTTCCGCGTTCGGCTCAGGCCTCGTGCCGTACCGGGGCGGACGCGGCAGGCGCCTCCTCGGGCGTCGACGCGACGGCGTCGTCCGGCACCGCAGCCTCGTCCGCGGCGCCCTTTCTGGCCTCGTTCGCCGAGGCGGCGGCATCCTGCCCGGCCGCATCGCCGCCGGAGTTCGGCTCGCTCCGCGGCTGCACGTCGGGACCCGGGTCGACCGGCTCGTCGGTCTCCTCGAAGAGGCCCGGCTCCTCGTCGAGCTGCTCCGGAGCCGCGGCTCCGGCCTGGCCTGCGGTCGGCTCGGACGTGGCGTCGGCGGCGTCGTCCGGGCTCCGCGCGTCCTTGGCCGCGGAGAGGTCCTCGGCCTCACCCGATTCCACCGTGTCCGCAGGGGTCGCGGTCTCCGCCGGCTTCGTGGCCGGCTCGGGGCGCACGGCGGCATCGCCAGGCTCGGGGGCGGGCGATTCGTCCGCGGTGTCGTCCGGCTCGTGATCGGTCGACGTCTTCGCGCTCGGGTCCTCGGTTTCGTCGCTCACCCGCGGTGCCTGTTCGGCGGGTTCGGCGTCGGCGTCCCCTCGGGCAGGGCCGTGCTCCGGCTCGTCGTGCACGTCATCCCGCCCGGCCGGGGCGGCGGCCTTCTCGCGGGCCGCGTCGCCGTCCGCCTCCGTGTCCGCCCGGTCGGCCCGGGCATGCGGGACCGGCGGCTGGACGTCGTCTCCGGCTTCGAGGTCGTCGACGTCCTCTTCGATGTCCTCGATCTCGTAGCCGGGCACGTCGGTGCCGGTGAGCTCGGCGTACCGCACGGCCGCATCGGTCTCGCCGTACTCGTCGAACATCATCGCCTTGGCGAACCACTCGATCGCCGCCTCGGTCTTCCCGGCGTCGGCGAGCGCGTCGGCGTACGCGAAGGCGAGCCGTGCCGACCACGGCCGCTCTTCGGTGTCCCGCAGCTCCGGTACACGCTGCAGGGTGACGACGGCGGCCTCCTTCTGGCCGAGGTCGCGGCGCGCACCCGACTCGACGATCGCCAGCTCGATCCGTACCGCCCGTCCGAGCCGCTCCTGCTCCACGGAGCGGATCAGCTCGAGCGCCCGCTCCGGGCGGCCGAGACCGCGCTCGCAGTCCGCCAGGAGCGGCAGCAGGTCGTCCGAGCCCATGAGCCGGCGCGCGGCGCGCAGGTCGTTGAGGGCCTCCGCGTACCGCCCGGCCCGGTAGGCGGCGATGCCGGCGGCCTCGCGGACCACGCCCACCCGGCTGCCGAAGCGGCGGGCGACCTTGACGTGCTCGTACGCACGGTCCGGGTCGTCCTCGGTCAGCGCGCGCTCGGCCGCGACCAGGTGTACGGCGATCAGGTTCGCCAGGCCCTTGGGCAGCGTCATGAGACGCTCCCGGACCTCCTTGTCGAGGTCCTTGGGCGTGATGCCCTCCGGAATCGGTGGCACCTCGTCCTTGGCGTCCGCGGCGGGCTCGGGGTGCGTCTCGGCGCGGCCGTACCGCGCCCGGAGGCCACGGGCCTCCTCCCGCTCGCGATACCCCTCCCGGGTGAACGGCCGGGCCTTGCGGTCACGGGAGTCGCGGTCCTCCCGGCCGCGCCCGAACTCCCGGCGGCCCGGCTCACGGTCGTCGAAGTAACGCCGGGGGCGGTCGTCCCGGTCCCACCGGTCGCGGCGCGCGGCCCGCCGGTCATCGGCGGCGGTCTCGCGATACCGGCCGGGACGGTTCCGGTCGTCTCGGTCGCGGTAGCCGTACTCGCGGCGGTCGTCGCGGCCACCCCTGCGATCGCCGCCAGGTCCTCGCCTGAACTCGTTGTCGTCACGGCCTCGTCGGCCGCCACCGTAGCCACGGTCGCCGCCACGGTCGTCCCGGCGATCGCCGTAGCGGCCATTACGCTCGTCACGGCCCCGGCCACGGTCGTAGGCCGAGCGGCCTTCCCATCGCTCGCCCTGCCGCGGGGCCTTCCCCGGACGCCGGCCCGGGCGCTCACCGGAACGGCTCACGTCTCCTTCGCGCCTCCCTCGACCCTCGCCCGCGCGATCGTTGCGGAACCCGCGGTTGCGGCCGGAGTTCGCGCCTCCCGATCGGGAGCCGCCCTTGTCGGGCCGTCCTGCGTCCTCGCGCCCGTTCTCTCTGTTCACTTCTGTCCTTCATCGCCCGCCGGCACGTAAGCGTTCGGTGATACGTGCGCGGGCAGCCGTCTATCTGGATGCGGGTGGACTTGGCCGCGGGGTGCCTGGCCCCGTTCGCTCGACGCCGTCCCGCCTTGACTGGTCTGACGCGATGAAGGCCACCCCTCGGGTGGCCCGGCCATACCAGCCTAGCAAGGCCCGACAACCGCCGAGGCCGATCTTCCGGCGCCCGTCCCGCCGAACGCCCCCAGCCCGCACGCGAACGAGCCCGCCGTACGCCCGAGGTCGACCTGCCACCACACAAACGAAAAAGGCTCTGGGAACCCCCAGAGCCACAACCAAAACACCCCAAAAACGCGAGAACCCCCGGCCACAAAAGACCGGGGGCACTCACATAAAGTCGTCCGGCAGCGACCTACTCTCCCACACCCGCCAAGGTGCAGTACCATCGGCGCAGGAAGGCTTAACTACCGGGTTCGGAATGTAACCGGGTGTTTCCCTTCCGCCATAACCACCGAAACGACACC
>Ga0207864_1000684_pt1 | contig 43936 bp, 44 predicted proteins | sample HigsolmetaAR202D_FD_184834 | JGI IMG/M metagenome (GOLD analysis project Ga0207864, IMG submission 184834) | Ionic liquid and high solid enriched microbial communities from the Joint BioEnergy Institute, USA - AR20-2-D (SPAdes) (version 2) ...
CCCGCCGCGCCACACTTGGGGGATGCCGGAGCTGCCCGAGGTGGAGATCGTCGCCCGCCGGCTCGACGCGGCGCTGCGGGGCGCCGAGGTCGAGTCGGCGCTGGCGCCGGGGCTCAACGTGATGAAGACCTTCGACCCGCCGCTGGAAGCGCTGGCCGGCCGCCGCGTGACGGGGGTGCGGCGGATCGGCAAGATGCCGGTGGTCGAGTTCGGCGACCTGGCGCTGCTGGTCCACCTGATGTCGGCGGGGCGGCTGCGCGTGCACGAGAAGCGCGCCGGGCCGAAAGACCGCTCCGCGCGGGTGCTGGTGCGGCTCGCCGACGGCCGCGAGCTGCGGCTGCGCGAGCCGGGGACCAAGCAGCGGGCCTGGGCGAAGCTGCTGCCGAGCGCCGCGGTGGAGGACGACGAGGCGGTGGCGACGCTGGGGCCGGAGGCCTGGCCGCCGCCCCCGCCGGAGCGCTTCGCCGCCCTCGTCGACCGGCCGAGCCACCTGCACCCGCTGCTGCGCCGCCAGCGCGAGATCGCCGGCATCGGGCGCTCCTGGGTTGACGAGATCCTCTGGGAGGCGCGCCTGTCCCCTTTCCGCAAGGGATCGGACCTCGGCCCCGAGGAGGTCGAGCGCCTGCGCACGGCGCTCGGCGTGCTGGGGGCGGCGATCGACCACTACGAGGAGGCGGTCGGCCCGGAGCTGCCCGACAAGCTGCCGATGCCGCTACGGGTGCACCGCCGCGAGGGCGAGCCCTGCCCGCGCTGCGGCGACACGATCGCCGCCGTCTACTTCGCCGAGCATCAGACCAATTACTGCCCCGCCGAGCAGACGGGCGGCCGCGTGCTCAAGGACCGCCGGCTGTCGCGACTGCTCAAGTAGGCAGCCGGCCCGGGCGAGGCGCTCAGGCGGGCTCCAGCAGGAGGCTGAAGTCGAGGCTCGGGGCCGAGTGGGTGAGGGCGCCGACCGAGACGTAGTCGACCCCGGTGGCGGCGATCTCGCGCACGTTCTCCAGCGTCACGCCGCCCGAGGCCTCCAGGCGCGGCCGCTCCCCGCCCCGCTCGTCGCGCAGCTTGACCGCGGCGCGCATCCCCTCCGGGCCCATGTTGTCGAGCAGCAGGATGTCGGCGCCGGCGTCGAGCGCCGCCGCGACCTCGTCCAAGTCCCGCACCTCGACCTCCAGCTCGAGGTCCGGGCGCGCCGCCCGCGCCGCCCCCACCGCGGCCGCGATCCCGCCCGCGGCGGCGATGTGGTTCTCCTTGATCAGGATCGCGTCGTAGAGCCCCATCCGGTGGTTCTTCCCGCCGCCGGCCGCCACCGCCGCCTTCTCCAGCGCCCGCAGGCCCGGCGTCGTCTTGCGGGTGTCGAGGATCTGCACCCCGGTGCCGGCCACGGCGTCGACGAAGCGGGCGGTCAGGGTGGCGACGCCGGAGAGGTGGCCGAGGAAGTTGAGCGCGGTGCGCTCCGCCGCCAGCAGGCCCCGCGCCGGGCCCGCCGCGCGCAGGACCTCGGCCGGCACCGCGTCGCGCCACTCGCCCTCCGGCGCCGTCCGCTCGACCTCCTCCACCCCGCACCGGCGCATCGCCTCGGCGACCAGGTCCAGCCCGAACACCACCCCGGGCGCCTTCTGCACGATCCGCGCCCGCGCCCGCGCCCCGGCGGGCACGGTCGCCTCCGAGGTGACGTCCCCGGCGCCGATGTCCTCCGCCAGCGCCGCCGCCACCAGCTCCGCGAGCCCCTCGGTCTGCATCCGTTTCAAGCCTTGTCTCAAGCCATCGGAAAGTGGTTGCAAGTAGGCCGCCCCGCCGGCCTTTCACGCCGTGACGCGGCCGCGCCAGCGTACCCGGCGCGCCCCGTCCCCACGTTCCCGGACGGGGAGCGCTTAAATGCGGTGATGGCTTCCGACGTCGCCTACGCCCGCGTCGACTCGCCCTTCGGGCCGCTGCTGGTGGCCCGCACCGAGCGCGGACTGGTGCGGGTGGGGCTGCCGAGCCAGGACGCCGAGGCGCTGCTGGAGGACCTTGCGGAGCGGGTCTCGCCGCGGGTGCTGGAGGCGCCGGCGCGGCTGGACGAGGAGCGGCGCCAGCTGGAGCGCTACTTCGAGGGCCGCCTGGACCGCTTCCGGGTCCGGGTCGACCTGCGCCTCGGCGACGGGTTCCGGCTCCGGGTCCTGCGCACGATCGCCGCCATCCCCTACGGGCGCACCGCCAGCTACGCCGAGGTCGCCGCGCGGGCCGGCAACCGGCGCGCGGTGCGCGCCGCCGGCACCGCCTGCGGCCGCAACCCGGTGCCGCTCGTCGTCCCCTGTCACCGCGTGCTGCGCAGCAGCGGCGCGCTGGGCAACTACGGCGGCGGCGCGGAGATGAAGCGGGCGCTGCTGCGGCTGGAGGGCGCCCTCCCCGCCTGAGCGCCGCGACGGCAGCGCTCCGCCGCCGCTCAAGGTTTGCCGCCCGGCGCCCGATCATCGGGCCATGCGACAGCGGCAACGCCCACTCGAGGCCCCCGGGCACCCGATCGAGGCACCCGAGGAGGTGTCCGCCCGCTTCGCCTGGTGGGCGGCGTTCTTCGGCACCCTGGTCGTCGTCGCCGTGCTGGGTCTGGTCAGCTCGGCCGGCGCCGCCGTCCCCGCCCCCGGCCCCGGCCTCGCGCCGCTCGAAGGCCCGTCCGGCTTCTTCTTCGAGCCGGAGGCGGAAGAAGAAGAGGAACCGTGCGAATGGGAGGAGGACGACGCGGCCTGGGAAGAGTGCATCGAAGCCGAGGAAGCGGCGGCCGAAGCGATGGAGTGCGTGCTCTCCTCCGCCTCGGCGACGCTCGCCGCCTCGGCCCCGCGCCGCACCGCGCTGCTCACCGTCCGCTACAGCGCCTGGTTCGCCGCCCCGGTCAGCGTCCGCGCCAAGGCGCGCGGCGTCCCGATCGCGACCGAGCGGCGTCACTTCGGCCGCTCCGGCACGTACCGCCGCCGGGCGCGCCTCGGGCGCGGGCAGGTCGCCCGCCTGTTGGGCGCCCGCGAGGTGGTCGTCGAGCTGCACGCCTCCGGCGCCCCGCGCCACTGCCGCGACCGGTTCCGCCTCCACCTGGAGCCGCGCCGCCACAGCGCGCGCGGCGGCGTGTGGGCGGGCGAGGCCGCCTGGTAGCCGGCTAGCCGTCCTCGCCGTCGCGCGCCGAGCCGGCCGCGGTCTTGTTCAGGTAGTCGCGGACGAAGTCGTCGATGTCGCCGTCCAGCACCCGCTGCACGTCCCCCACCTCGTGCTCGGTGCGGTGGTCCTTGACCATCGTGTACGGGTGCATGACGTAGCTGCGGATCTGCGACCCCCAGGCGACGTCTTTGACCTCGCCGCGCTCCTTCGCCAGCTCCTCGGCCCGCTTGCGCTCCTCCAGCTCGATCAGCTTCGAGCGCAGCAGCTGCATCGCTACCGCCTTGTTCTGCGTCTGGGAGCGCTCGTTCTGGCACTGGACGACGATCCCGGTCGGCACGTGGGTGATCCGCACCGCCGAGTCGGTCTTGTTGACGTGCTGGCCGCCGGCCCCGGAGGCGCGGTAGGTGTCGATCCGCAGGTCCCCCTCGTCGATCTCCACCTCGACGTCGTCGTCGACCAGCGGCCCGACTTCGACCTGGGCGAAGCTGGTGTGGCGGCGAGCGGAAGAGTCGAAGGGCGAGATCCGCACCAGCCGGTGCACGCCCCGCTCGGCGGCGAAGAGGCCGTAGGCGTTCTCGCCCCGGGCGATGAAGGTGGCCGACTTCAGGCCCGCCTCCTCGCCCGGCGAGGCCTCCTTCATCTCCACGTCGAAGCCGCGCCGCTCGGCCCAGCGCAAATACATCCGCAGCAGGATCTCGGCCCAGTCCTGGGAGTCGGTGCCGCCCGCCCCGGCGTGGACGCTCACCACCGCGTCGCCGGAGTCGTAGCGGCCGCTGAACAGGCGCGCCTCTTCCAGCTCCGCCAGGCGCCGCTCCAGCGAGGCAAGCTGCTGCTCCAGCTCCGCCCCCAGCTCCTCGTCCTCGGCCGCCATCTCGGCCAGGTCGTCGAGGTCGGCGACGTCGGACTCCAGCTCGCGGAAGGTGCGCAGCCGCTTCTGCGCCCGCGCGTGGGCGGCGGAGGTGCGGGCCGCGGCCTCCTGGTCGTCCCAGAAGCCCGGCTTCTGCATCTCCTGCTCGAGCCGCTCTGCTTCGGCTTCCAGCGCGGCCGGGTCAAAGGTAGTCCGCGAGCAGGGACAACTGCTCGCGGACGGCGGCCAGGCGCGGCGCGATCGCTTCCGTCTGCGCGGGGTCGGCCATGCGCGCAGGTTAGCGCCGGGCGCCCCTAGGAGGCGGCGAAGCCGGCCTCGCGCAGCGCCGCGGCGCGGTCCTCGAAGGGGCGCCAGCTCAGCACCCGCCCGGCGCGCAGCACGAACGACCACGCCATCACGTCGACCGCCGCCTCGCTGCCGTCCTCTTCCCAGCGCCAGACGCGCCGAATCAGGGCGACGGCGCGGCCGTTGCCGTCCCCGTCCACGTCCTCGCGCAGCTCGTCGAGGTAGATCGTCTGCTGCACGCCCCCCGGCGGCCGCGTCGCCCACTTGCGCGCCTCGTCCCTCCCCTTGCGCAGCCCGCGCATCGCGTGCAGCTCCACCTCCGGGTCGAGGACCGCGACGAACCCGTCCAGGTCCCGCTCGTTGAAGGCCCTGATGAACTCCCTGACCGGATCCACGGAGCCCGGCTCAGGCGCCGTGGCACTTCTTGTACTTCTTGCCCGACCCGCACCAGCAGGGATCGTTGCGGCCGATTTTCTCCCGCTCGCTCTTGACCACGGTCTCGACCACCTCGCCGTCGCCCGGGGAGACGGCCTGCGCCGCCACCGCGTCCGCGCCCGCCGGCCCGGCCGCCACCTGGCGCAGGGCCGAGGGCTGGTCGGAGAGCCCGCCGCCGGAGTAGTCGAGGCCCTCCAGCTCCGCCCCGGCGCCCGCGGCGACCGCGCCCGGCTCTGGCTGCACCTCGACCTCGGCCCGCAGGATGAGGCGGCTGAACTCCTCCCAGATCGAGTGCATCAGCTCCTCGAACATGGCGTAGCCCTCGTTTTTGTAGGCGACCAGCGGGTCGATCTGGGCGAACCCGCGCAGGTGGATGCCTTCGCGCAGGTAGTCCATGTCGAAGAGGTGTTCGCGCCAGCGGTTGTCGATCACCTGCAGCAGGATCGAGCGCTCGAGGTACCGCATCAGCTCCGGCCCGAGTTGCTCTTCGCGCTCGTCGTAGGCGCGCATCGCGTCCTCGTCCAGCTCGTCCTTGAGCTTCTCGCGGTCGACCGACTCCGGCGCCAGGCTGCCGACCTCGACCGAGACCGGCCAGATCTGGCGCAGCTGCGTCTCCAGCTCGCCGAGGTCCCACTCCTCCAGCACGTCGCCGGCCGTGTACTCGTCGACCAGGCGCTCGATCACGCCCTCGAGTTCGTCGCGAGCGGTCTCCGACATGTCCCGCCCCTCGAGGATCTGGCGCCGGTACTTGTAGATCACCCGGCGCTGCTCGTTCATCACGTCGTCGTACTCGAGCACCCGTTTGCGGATCAGGAAGTTCTGTTCCTCGACCTTCTTCTGCGCCCCCTCGACCGTCTTGGTCAGCATCTTCGCTTCCAGCGGCACTTCCTCCCCGTGCTCGTCGACGGGCCCGAGGCGGTCGAGGATCTTGTAGATGCGGTCGCCGGCGAAGAGCCGGATCACGTCGTCTTCGGCCGAGAGGTAGAAGCGCGATTCGCCCGGGTCGCCCTGGCGGCCGGAGCGGCCGCGCAGCTGGTTGTCGATCCGCCGCGACTCGTGCCGCTCGGTGCCGCAGATGAACAGGCCACCCAGCTCGCGCACTTCCTCCGCCTCGGCTTCGCACTGCGGCCGCAGCTCCTCGGTCAGCGCCGCCAGGCGCTCCTCGTAGTCCTCGCTGTCGGGCGTGACGCCCTGCTTTTTCAGCTCCGCCACCGCGAGCTGCTCGGGGTCGCCGCCGAGCTTGATGTCGACCCCGCGGCCGGCCATGTTGGTGGCGATCATCACCGCCCCCTTGCGGCCCGCCTGGGCGATCAGTTCACCCTCTCGCTGGGCGTGCTCCGGCTTCGCGTTGAGGACGGTGTGCTTGATCCCCTCCCGCTTCAACGCGTCGGAGATCATTTCCGAGACCTCGACCGAGACCGTGCCGACCAGGATCGGCTGCCCTTTGCGGTGCCGCTCGACGATCTCCCGCAGCACCGCCTTCCACTTGCCCTCCTTGGTCTTGAAGATCTGGTCGTTGTGGTCGACCCGGACCATCGGCCGGTTGGTCGGGATCTCGACCACCGGCATCTTGTAGATCTTCATGAACTCGGTCGCCTCGGTGAGCGCCGTGCCGGTCATCCCGGAGAGCTTGTCGTAGAGCCGGAAGTAGTTCTGGAGGGTGATCGTGGCGAGGGTCTGGTTCTCCTCGCGGATCGCGACGCCCTCCTTCGCCTCCACCGCTTGGTGCAGCCCCTCCGACCAGCGCCGCCCCTCGAGGATGCGGCCGGTGAACTCGTCGATGATCATCACCTCGCCGTCGATCACCGCGTAGTCCTTGTCCTTCTTGTAGAGGGACTCGGCCTTCAGGGCCTGGATCAGGTGGTTGACGAGGCTGCCGTGCTCGCTGAGGTAGAGGTTGTCGACGCCGAGGAACTGCTCCGCTTTCTTCACCCCGCGCTCGGTCGGCGCGACGGTCTTGTGCTTCTCGTCGTACTCGTAGTCGTAGTCGGCGTCGGAGGTGTCGCGCGATTCCCCCATCGATTTCAGCTTCTGTTTGGCCGGCACGCCGACCATCTGCTTGGCGAGCCGCGCGAACGTGTAGTAGGTCTGCGCCGCCTGTTCGGGCGCGCCGGAGATGATCAGCGGCGTGCGCGCCTCGTCGATGAGGATGTTGTCGACCTCGTCGACGATCGCGAAGTGGTGGCCGCGCTGCACGCAGTGCTCCAGCGCCGTCGCCATGTTGTCGCGCAGGTAGTCGAAGCCGAACTCCGAGTTGGTGCCGTAGACCACGTCGCAGGCGTATTTGCGCCGCCGCGTCTCGTGGTCGTCGCCCTCCTGCACCGCCGCCACGCTGACCCCGAGCGCGTCGTAGACCGGCTTCATCCACTCCGAGTCGCGCCGCGCCAGGTAGTCGTTGACGGTGACGACGTGGACGCTGTCGCCGGCCAGCGTGTTCAGGAACACGGCCAGGGTCGCGGTGAGCGTCTTGCCCTCGCCGGTCTTCATCTCGGCGATCGCGCCGTCGTGCAGGACCATGCCGCCGATCAGCTGCACGTCGTAGTGGCGCTGGCCGATCGTCCGCCGCGCCGCCTCGCGAGTGAGAGCGAACGCCTCCGGCAGCAGGTCGTCGAGCGACTCGCCGTTGCGGGCCCGCTCGCGCAGCCGGTCGGCCTCCTCGCGGATCTCGTGGTCCGCGAGCGCTTCCATCTCGGGCTCGAAGCGGTTGATCGCGCGCGTGCGCTTCTGGTAGGCCTTGAACTTCCTGCCCTCCCCCGTGCGCAGCGCCTTCGTGACCAGATCCATGGCCGGCATGGCCCAAGGGTAGCGGTCGCGTCGCGAGCGACCCTTGCCCGTTCGCGCGGCCGGGCGTACGATCGGCTCACAACCGACAAGGAGGCTCTCATGCGGATAGAGGTTCGTGGCCGTAACGTCGAGATGACGGACGACCTGCGTGAGATGGTGCGGAAGCGGTTCCAGCGGTTGGGGCGCCAGGTATCGCCGCTGGCGACGCTGGAAGTGGTCCTGTCGGAGGAGCGCAACCCGCGCATCGCCGACAGCCAGGTCGCCGAGGCGACCCTCCACCTCAAGGGGGTGACGGTGCGGGCGCGCGAGGCCTCCCCGGAGATGACCCACACCGTGCACGAGCTGGCCGAGGACGTGCGGCGCCAGGTCAAGCGCCACCGCGAGCAGCGGCGCAAGCGCAGCCGCACGCGACGGCTGGTGGCGCGGATGCGGCGGGGGCTGGCCGCCTCCTCCTGAGCGCCGCCCGGCGGCGCGGCCCTCAGAGGCGCCGGGCGAAGGTCAGGGCGACGACGCGGGCGGCTCCGGCCGCCCGCAGCGCCCGGGCGCAAGCGGTGAGCGTGGCGCCGGTGGTGAGCACGTCGTCGACCAGCAGCACGCTGCGCGGCGCCCGCTCGACGGCGCTGATCGGCGGCGGGTGCCCGATCCGCTCCGCCCGCCGCCGGCCGACCTGGCGCCGCCGCCCGCGCCGCCGCAGGCACGGCTCCAGCGGCGCCCCGATCCGCGCCGCCAGGCACGCCGCCAGCTCCCCGGCCGGGTCGAACCCGCGCCGCCGCCGGCGCGGCGGGGCGGCCGGGACCGGCACCACGGCGCCGCCGAGCAGGTGCCCGGGCGCCAGGCGGTGGATGCGCTCGGCCATCAGCGAGGCGACGGGCAGCAGGCGGCGGAACTTGAGCGCCGCGACCAGCTGCCGCGCGACGTCCTCGTAGGGGGCCGATGACCAGGCGCGGTCCAGCCCCGGCGGGCCCTTGCCGTGCAGCGGCTCGGCGCGCGCCAAACGGCGCGCGCAGCGGGTGCAGACGACGGCCTCGGGGCGGCAGGGCCGCCCGCAGGCGGCGCACAGCTCCGGGACGATCGCGGAGGCGGCGGCGCGCAGCGGGTGCATGCGCCGATCCTGCCGCGGCGCGGCGCACGCGTGGCGCGCAGGTCGCAAGGGTTGTGTGCCGGCTTCGTGACGGAAGGCGCTCAGCCGCGCCCGCCGACGATCCCGCCGACCACGACGCTGCCCGGGGCCAGCTCGGCGCCCGGCAGGACGATCGCCTCGCGCAGGCGGCTGCCGGCGCCGATCCGCGCCCCGCCGCCGATCACCGCCGGGCCGTCGACCCGCACGTCGTCACCGATCTCGCACCCCTCGCCGACCAAGACCGGGCCCGCGGGCGGCTCCTCGTCGGCGCCCTGCTCGCCGCTGCGCAGCCCCTCGCGCAGCTCGCCGCCGAGCTCCAGCCGCAGCTCCCCCGCCAGCGCGTCGAGGTTGCCGGCGCGCAGCTCGTCGAGGCTGCCGATGTCGTTCCAGTAGGCGTCGATCTCGTGCGCGTAGAACGGCACGTCGGCCTCCAGCAGGCGCGGGAAGACGTCCAGCGCCCAATCGGCGAAGCCGGGCGGGTCCCCCTCCCCCGCCGCGGCGCTGGCCCCCGGCGCGGGGAAGAAGTCGAACACCGCGGCGCGGAACATGTAGATGCCGCAGTTGGCGAGGTCGGAGAGCGCTTCCGCCGGGTCGGGCTTCTCCTGGAAGCCCTGGATGCGGCCGTCGGAGCCGGTGATCGCGACCCCGAACTGGCTCGTGTCGGCGACCCGCTTCGTCGCCAGGGTTGCGATCCCGTCGTGGGACTCGTGGAACTCGCGCATCGCCCCCAGGTCGATGTCGGTGAGCGCGTCGCCGGAGATGACCAGGAACGAGTCGCCGAGGAAGCCGGCCGCGTTGCGCACCCCGCCCGAGGTGCCGAGCAGCTGCTCCTCGTGGCTGTAGGAGAGCTCGAGGCCGAAGCGCGAGCCGTCCCCGAAGTGGCCGCGGATCAGGTCCGGGAACCAGTGCAGGTTGGCGATCGCCTCGGTGAACCCGTGCCGGGCCAGCAGCCGCACGATGTGCTCCATCACCGGCCGGTTGGCGACCGACACCATCGGCTTCGGCATCTCGTACGTGATCGGGCGCAGCCGCGTCCCCAGTCCGGCCGCGAGGACCATCGCTCTCATCGGCGGCCACGCTACCGGACCGGGCGCCGCGCCGGGTGGCAGACTTCGCCGCCGGTGCCAGGGCCGACGGACACCGAGCCGAGGGCCGCCGTGCCGCGCGGCCTCACCCGTGCCGAGGTCGCGGAGCGGGTGCGCCGCGGCGAAGCCAACGGCGGCGCCCAGCCGACCAGCCGCTCGCTGGCGCAGATCCTGCGCGCCAACGTCCTGACGCGATTCAACGCGATCCTCGGCGCGCTGCTGGTCGCGATCCTCGCCTTCGGCGAGCTGCAGGACGCGATCTTCGGCCTGGTGCTGGTCTTCAACGCGCTGATCGGGATCGCCCAGGAGCTGCGCGCCAAGCGCACCCTGGACCGGCTGGCGGTGCTGAGCGCGCCGCGGGCGCGGGTGGTGCGCGACGGCGAGGAGGTCGAGATCGCCACCGAGGAGGTGGTGCGCGACGACCTGCTGGTGCTGGCGGCGGGCGACCAGGTGGTGGTCGACGGCGTGGTCGAGGAGGCGGCCGGCCTGGAGCTGGACGAGTCGCTGCTGACCGGCGAGTCGGACCCGGTCGACAAGCGCCCCGGCGCGAAGCTGCTCTCCGGCAGCTTCGCGGTCGCCGGGCGCGGCCTGTACCGGGCGACGGAGGTCGGGGCGCAGTCCTACGCCCGCAAGCTGGCCGCCGAGGCGCGCCGGTTCGCGCCCGTGCGCTCGGAGCTGGTCGAGGGCATCAACCGGATCCTGCGCTACGTGACCTGGGCGATCTTCCCCGCCGGGGCGCTGCTGCTGAGCGGCGAGCTGCGCAGCGACACCGACCTGCCCGACGCGGTCTCCGGCACCGTCGCCGGGCTGGTGGCGATGGTGCCGCAGGGCCTGGTGCTGCTGACCAGCATCGCCTTCGGGGTCGCCGCCGTCACCCTCGCCCGCCGCCGCCTGCTGGTCCAGGAGCTGCCGGCGGTGGAGGGCCTGGCGCGCGTGGACGTGGTCTGCTTCGACAAGACCGGCACCCTCACCGACGGCTCGATCGCCTTCGAGCGCGTCGAGGAGCTGGACCCCTCGGCGCCGGTCGGCGAGGCGCTGGGGGCGCTGGCCGACGACCCGGACCCGAACCCCACCCTGGCCGCGATCGGGGCCGCCTTCGCGCCCCCCGACGGCTGGCGGCGCGCCGCCGCGGTTCCCTTCTCGTCGGCCCGCAAGTGGAGCGCGGCCGCCTTCGAGGGGCGCGGCAGCTGGGTGCTGGGGGCGCCCGAGATGGTCGCCGCGCCCGGCGCGCCGGAGCTGCGGCGGGCCGGGGAGCTGGCGGCGACCGGGCGGCGGGTGCTGCTACTGGCGCGCACCGAGGCGCCGCTGGGCGAGGAGGGCGAGCTGCCGCCCGGGCTGCGATTGGCGGCGCTGGTGTTGCTGGAGGAGCGGCTGCGGCCCGACGCCGCCGAGACCCTCGCCTACTTCCGCGACCAGGGCGTCGAGCTGAAGGTGATCTCCGGCGACAACCCGCGCACGGTGGCGGCGGTGGCGGCGCGGGCGGGGCTGGAGGGCGCCGCCGAGCCGGTCGACGCGCGCGAGCTGCCCGAGGGCCCGGCGGCGCTCGCCGAGGCGGTCGAGTCGGCCTCGGTGTTCGGCCGCGTCGCCCCGCACCAGAAGCAGGCGATGGTGGAGGCGCTGCAGGCGCGCGGGCACACGGTCGCGATCACCGGCGACGGCGTCAACGACGCGTTGGCGCTGAAGAGCGCCGACATCGGCATCGCGATGGGCTCCGGCGCCGCGGCGACCAAAGCCGTCGCCCAGCTGGTGATGCTCGACGGGCGCTTCGCGACCCTGCCCGGCGTGGTCGCCGAGGGGCGCCGGGTCGCCGCCAACATCGAGCGGGTCGCCAACCTGTTCGTGACCAAGACGGTCTGGGCGACGCTGCTGGCGGTGACGATCGGGCTCGCCGCGCTGCCCTTCCCCTTCCTGCCCCGCCAACTGACCGTGATCGACGCGCTGACGATCGGCATCCCGGCCTTCTTCATCGCCCTGGCGCCGAACCGGCGACGCTTCCTGCCCGGCTTCGTCGACCGCGTGCTGCGCTTCACGCTGCCGGCGGGGGCGATCGTCGCCGTGGCGGGGATGGCCGCTTTCCTGCTCGCCCGCTCGCACGAGCTGCCGCTGGCCGAGCAGCGCACCGCGGCGACGCTGGCGATCCTGCTCGCCGGGCTGTTCGTGCTCGCGATCCTCGCCCGGCCGCTCACCTGGCGCCGAGTGCTGCTGGTGGCGGCGATGTTCGCCGCCTTCCTCGCCCTCTTCCCGCTCGATTCGGTGCGCGACTTCTACGCCCTCGCCGTCCCCCACGAGGTGATCTGGGCGACGCTGGCGATCGGGGCCGGGGCCGGGCTGTCCCTGCTGGGCCTGATCACGCTCTCGGCGCGGCTCGGCCGCGGGCCGGAGGCGGCGCTGCGCGCCGGCGCGGGCGGCGGCTCGCCGCCCTGAGGGGAGGCTCAGGGCTCCCCCATCGCCTCCTTGAGGCGCTCGATCGGCTCGATCGCCACCGGGTCGACCCCGGTCCGATCCGCCAGCTCCAGCGAGACCAGGTCGCCCAGCATCGTCGCCCAGGCCAGCCGGGCGAGGCGGGAGTCGCCCCGGGTCTCGACCCGCACCGCCGCCGCCCCGGCGTCGCGCACCGCGGCGGCGGTCAACTCGAAGCGGCGCCGCTCGCGCGGGTGCTGGTCGGCGTCCTCGAGGAAGAGGCCCGCGAACTCGCGCGAGCGCTCCGCCGCCCAGCCGCAGATCTCGTTGTGGTCGGCCTCCGGCAGCTCGGAGAAGAAGGCGGGCAGCTTCGCGTTCTCGTTCAGCTGCGTCTTCCAGCGCCGCGCCACCGGGACCGTGAGGCCCGCCCCGTGCACGATCGGCACCGACCCCTCCAGCTCGGCGGCGATCGCGGCCGCCCGCTCGCGCAGGCCCGCCGTCTCGCCGGCGAGGAAGTCGGCCGCCGCCTCCACCTCGGCGCGCGGCGAGGGCGCGGCGCCGACCAGGGCGGCGATCTCCGCCGCGACGACGAGCATGTAGGCGACCGCGGCGCGGGGCTGGAAGATCCCCGGCAAGCCGATCACCGGCACCCCGGCCTCGCGCGCCGCCTCGACCAGCGGCCCACCGGTGCTGGCGACGATCCGCCGCGCCCCCAGCCGCTCGGCGGCGGCGAAGCAGGAAAGCGTCTCCTCGGTCGAGCCGGAGTAGCTGGAGCACAGCACCGTCCACTCGCTCGACGCCCAGGCGGGCAGCTCGTACCCGCGCACGGTGATCAGCGGCCGCCGCAGCCGGCTGCCGAGCGCCGCTGCGGCGAGGTCGGCGCCGATCCCCGAGCCGCCCATCCCGCAGACCAGCACCCCGGCCGCCTCGGCCGGCTGCAGGCGCGCGCCTTCCACGCGCCAGAGGGCGTCGCGCAGCTGGTCGGGTATGCCGAGGACGTCGTCGATCACGTGCTCCCCCCGGGGGAAAACTATTCGCTTACCGCCTCGCCCCGGCCGACGACCCGGTCGACGACCCGCGCCCCGGGGGCGACGACCGCTTCGGGGGCGAGGATCGAGCCCTCGACCACCGCCCCGCTCCCGACCCGGCAGCCGTCCAGCAGCACCGAGCCGCGCACCGCGGCGCCGGCCTCCACCCGGCAGCCGGGGCCGACGACGGCGCGCGGGCCGAGCGTGGCGGCACGATCGACCTCCGCCCCCGGCCCGACCAACAGCCCCGGCGCGGTCGGGCGCACCCGCGTCCGCACCCGGCCCTCGAGGATGTCCCAGGTCGCCTGCAGGTAGCGCTCGGGGGTGCCGATGTCCATCCAGTAGCCCGCCAGCGGCAGCGCCCGCAGGCCGCCGCCGACCAGGCGCGGGAAGACCTCGCGCTCGATCGAGACCTCCCGTCCGGGGGGGATCAGGTCCAGCACCGGGCGCTCGAGCACGTAGGCGCCGGCGTTGATCTCGCCGGGGACCGGCTCGCCGGTCTTCTCGGCGAACTCCAGCACCTCGCCGTCGGCGCCGCGGCGCACCAGCCCGTAGGCGGAGGAGTCGGGCACCGGGTGCAGGGCGATCGTCGCCGGCCCCCCGCCGCGCTCGTGGAAGCGGACCAGGGAGCCGAGGTCGAGGTCGGCAAGCACGTCGCCGTTGAGGGCCAGGAAGCGCTCCGCCAGCCGGTCGCCGAGCGCTTCGGCGGCGAACCGGATCGCCCCCGCGGTGCCGCGGCGCTCGGGCTCGGTGACGTAGGTGAGCCGCACCCCGGCCCGCTCCCCGTCGCCCAGCGCCGCGCGCAGCGCGTCGGGGAGGAAGCCGCAGGCGAGCACCGCCTCGGTGACCCCGTGCGCGGCCAGCCACTCGATCATGTAGGCGAGGAAGGGCCGGTCGACCAGGGTCACGGCCGGCTTCGGGGTCTCGGCGGTCAACGGCCGCAGCCGCGTCCCTTCGCCCCCCACCAGCACGATCGCCTGCATCGGACCCGACCGCCGCTCGGCCCGCTCAGGTGCCCTGGGCCCCCTGCGCCCGGGCCGCCGCGGCCGGCGCCCCGTCGGGGACGCGCCTGCCGACGCCCTCGTACTCGAAGCCGGCCGCGCGCAGCGCCTCGGGGTCGAGGAAGTTGCGCCCGTCGACGAGCAGCGGCCGCGCCATCAGCTCCGCCGCCCGCGCCCAGTCGATCCGCGCGAACTCGTCCCACTCGGTGACCAGCACCGCCGCGTCGGCGCCCGCCAGCGCCTCCTCGGCGCTCGCCGCCATCTCGACCGAGTCGAGCAGCTCCGCCGCCCGCTCCGTCGCCACCGGGTCGTAGGCGACCACCTCGGCCCCCTCGCCCTGCAGCCGCGCCGCCAGCACCAGGCTCGACGCCTCGCGCATGTCGTCGGTGTTCGGCTTGAACGACAGCCCCAGCAGGGCCACCCGCTTGCCCAACAGCGACCCCAGGTGCTTCTCCAGCTTGCCGACCACGCGCCGCTTCTGCAGCTCGTTGACCTCGATCACCGCGGTCAGCAGCTGGAAGTGGTAGCCGGTGTTCCCGGCCAGCATCTTCAACGCGCTGACGTCCTTGGGGAAACAACTGCCCCCGTAGCCGATTCCGGCGCGCAGGAAGGCGGGGCCGATGCGGGTGTCAAGGCCCATGCCGCGGGCGACCTCGGTGACGTCGGCGCCAACCTCCTCGCAGACGTTGGCGATCTCGTTGATGAAGGAGATCTTGGTCGCCAGGAAGGCGTTGGAGGCGAGCTTGATCATCTCCGCGCTGGCGACGTCGGTGCGCAGGATCTCGCCCCCGAGCGGCTCGTAGAGGGCGGCGACGGCGTCGGCGGCCGCCTCGTCGCCGGGGTCGGCGCCGATCACCACCCGGTCGGGGTTGAGGAAGTCGTGCACAGCCGAGCCCTCCTTGAGGAACTCGGGGCAGGAGACGTAGGCGAGGCCGGGCAGGTCGCGGCGGATCGAGGCGCCCGTGCCGGCCGGCACGGTGCTCTTCATCACCAGCACGTGGTCGCCGCCGTCCTCCAGCTCGGAGACGACCGCGCGCACGCGCGAGAGGTCGGCGTCGCCGGAGTAGGTCGGCGGCGTGTCGACGCAGACGAACAGCAGTCGCGCCCGCTCCAGCACCGGGCCGATCTCGGTCGTGAAGGTGAGCCGCTCGGCGTTGCGCCGCAGCAGCTCCTCGACTTCCGGCTCGTGGATCGTCGCTTCGCCGCGCGACAGCGCCTCCACCTTCTCGGGGACGATGTCCCGGGCGACCACGGGGTGCCCGAGCTCGGCAAAGCAGGCCGCGGTGACCAGCCCCACCCAGCCGACTCCGATCACGCCCACGGCGTCCCGCTCACTCACTCTTCTGCGCTCCTTCTCTTCGGTGGCTTTCCCTTCGGCAGCAGCACGGCGACCGAGCGCGCCATCCCGATCATCTGATCGTTGGTCAGGCTGCGCAGCAGGTCGTTGGTAATCCAGTAGCTGTTCTCCCCGCGCCGCCAGGCAATCAGCTTGATTCGGTCGTCGTCGACGAAGATCTCGAGCTCGCGGCCCTTGACCTTCTTCGTCAGGCTCGGGCTCTCGAGGATCGGCGGGTCCGGCCAGCCGCGGATCCCCTGCACGCCGAAGTAGTGCGGGCCGTCCGGCATCTCCGCCACCAGCACCATCCGGTAGGCGAGGTGCCGCTTGCCGGACTCGTCCTTGATCCGGTAGACGTACGGGTCGACGACCTTCAGGTAGGGGTTGCTTTCGACGTAGCGCGCGTTGGGCGGCAGCCGCGTCGGGTAGTAGATCGGGAACCAGCCCTTCGCCCGCCGCAGCGCGATCTTCGCCTCCGCTTCGCCCGCTTCGCGCGCCGGCACCAGCCCGTCGGACCCGCGATCGGGCAGCTTGATCTTCGGCTTCGGCGCCGCGCGCCGCGTGCGCACGGCCTTGCCTTTGCGCTTCTTCTTCGCCTTCTTCTTCCCGCCCCGCTTGGCCTTCTTGCCGAAGCCGCGGCCTTCCAGCTTGCCGCGCGAGCCGCCGCTCGCTTCGCCGCCGAGGAACTGCCGCACCGCGTCGTCGACCGCGGCTTTGGTCGTGTAGACGAAGCTCGGGCCCAGTTCGGCCGGGAAGTGGACCTCCTTGATCGGCGCGTTGCGCACCGAGAGGAACAGCTTCAGCAGTTCGATCAGCGTGCTGCCGTCTTCGATGTCGGAGCTGGTGTAGCGGGTGAAGATGTCCAGCATTTCCTCCCGGTTGACGACCAGGTCCTTGACCGAGACCCGTTGCCGGGCGGCGCTGAGGAAGTCCTGCTGGCGGGCCGAGCGCACCAGGTCGGTGTCGGTGTGGCGGTAGCGCACGTACTGCAGCGCTTTCTTGCCGCACATCAGCTGGTAGCCCGGCTTGACGTTGATCTCCGCGTACTGTTCGGACGGCGGCACGCCCTCGTTGGAGTGGTAGTAGCGGCGATCGACGTCGGTGTAGACGCAGCCGATCGCGTAGACCGCCTGCGCGAAGCCGAGGAAGTCGATGTTGACCACGTGGTTGATCGGCAGCCCGGTCAGGTTGCGCACCGTGCGCAGGGTCAGCGGCGGCCCGCCGTAGAAGTACGCTTCGTTGAACTTGCCGGTCCCGTGGCCGGGGATCTCGACCTTCAGGTCGCGCGGGATCGACATCACCGAGATCGAGTTCTTTTCCGGGTCCAGGCGGACCAGGATCGCCGTGTCCGAGCGCCCTTTGTCTTCGGCGAACTCGGCCCCGGCGCGTTTGTCGGAGCCGAGGATGAGGATGTTCTGCGGTTCCCCGCCCTCGACCGTCTTCAGGTACCGCTGCACCGGCCCGATCGGCCGGATGTCGTGAGCGATGCTGTCCACGTAGAGGATCCCCGCCGCCGAGGTCGCGGCGGCGCTGACGCCGACGATCAGCACCGCGGCGAGCAGGAATCGCCACCAGAAGCGGCGCGGCTTCGGCGGCGGCTCGGGGTCGCCCGAGGGCGGCGGCTTCTTCGGCGCCCAACCGGGGCCGAGCGGCTCACTCATCGAGGCGCGCCGGGAGCGATCGCAGGAACGATTCCAGCGCCTGCCGGTAGGCCACCAGCGAGGAGACCGAGACCCACTCCTCCGGGCCGTGATGCCCCGCCCCCACGGGCCCGAACTCGACCGCGGGCACCCCCGCCCGCAGGAACGAGACCGCGTCCGAGGCGCCGTCGCGCCCGACCCGCATCGGCTCGCCGTCGTGGTGCTCCCGCGCCGCGTCGCGCAGCGCCCGCACGAAGACCGAGTCGCGGTCGACCGTGGCCGGAGGCCGTGTCAGCAGCGCCTCCACGCGGGCGCCCTCGATCCCCCGCACCTGCTCGAGCACCGCGGCCGGATCCTGGTCGGGGAGGTAGCGGATGTCGACGTCGATGACGCATCGGTCCGGGACCTTGTTCAGCGCGTCGCCGCCCCAGATCCGGCCCAGGTTGATCGAGGGCCGGTCGAACAGCTCCGAACTGTGTCGGGCAAACGGTAGCGACTCGATGGCCCGGAAAACGTCGATCGCGTTCAGCACCGCGTTGTCGCCCAGCCACGGCGTGGCGCCGTGAGCGGCGGTGCCGGAGACCTCCAGCCGCAGCGCCAGCACGCCCTTCGCCTCGACCCCGATGTGCAGGTCGGTCGGCTCGCCGGTGATCGCGAAGTCGCCCACGAACCCCGCCTCGACCAGGTGGTCGGAGCCGCGCTCGGCCTCCTCCTCGGACTCCTCGTCGCCGACGATCCCCAGCCGCACCCGCACCGCGTCCTGGTCGCGCATCGCCGCCGTGACGGCCATCATCGCGGCGAGCGCGCCCTTCATGTCATAGGCGCCGCGGCCGTAGAGCCGGTCCCCCTCCACGCGGGGCTCGAACTGTCCCTCCAGCCCCGGCACCACGTCGAGGTGCCCGTGCAGGACGACGGTCGGGGCGCCTTCGGGGCCGACCTCGGCCCGCAGCACCGGGATCCCCCGCACCTCGTCCTGGCGCGCCTCGATCCCGCGCGCCCCGAGCCAGCCCTTGACGAACCCGGCCGCTTCCGCGACGCCTTCGGCGTCGACCGACTCGTAGCCGATCAGCCGTTCGGCTAGCCCCAGCAGCTCCGCGTCCACCGCCCTGCCCCCTGCCCCCATCAGGACGACGGTCCCGGGGGGCGGCCGCCGGCGGTCATCCCCGCGCGATCGCCAGGAACGCCTCCGCCCGCTCGCGGTCTTTGCGCGCCCGGGCGTGGTCGGCGGTGCCCTCCTCGGCCTCGCCGAGGCGCCGCTCGGCGTCGGCGAGCTGCTCCTTCAGCGCCGCCTCGTCGAGGTCCTCGGGGGCCAGGGCCTCCTCGACCAGCAGCCGCGCCCGGTTGCCGAACACCTGCAGCCAGCCGTGCGCCTGCGCCCAACGCCGCGTCTCGGCGTCGGAGACGCGCAGGCGCAGCTCGGTCGGCCGCAGGGCCGCGAGCAGCGGCGCATGGTTGGCGAGGATGCCGACCTCGCCGACCTCGGTCCGGGTCGAGACCTGGCGCGCTTCGCCGCTGAAGACCTCCCCCTCCGGGGTGAGGACCTCGACGTCGATCATGTGCTCGGCGGCCACGGAAGGCTCCCTAGGCGGCGGACTTCGCGGCCTCGGTGACCTGGTCGATCGAGCCCTTCATGTAGAAGGCGCCCTCCGGCAGGTCGTCGTGCTCGCCGTCGAGGATCTCGCGGAAGCCGCGCACCGTCTCGGCGACCGGCACGTACTCGCCGCTGCGGCCGGTGAACTGCTCGGCGACGAAGAACGGCTGGCTGAGGAAGCGCTCGATCTTGCGCGCCCGCGCGACCGTGAGCTTGTCCTCGTCGGAGAGCTCGTCGATGCCGAGGATGGCGATGATGTCCTGCAGCTCGCGGTAGCGCTGCAGCACCTCCTGCACCTCGGTCGCGGTGCGGTAGTGCTCCTCGCCGACCACCTCCGGCTTGAGGATGGTCGAGGTCGAGTCGAGCGGGTCGACCGCCGGGTAGATCCCTTTCTCGGAGATCGCCCGCGACAGGGTCGTGGTCGCGTTGAGGTGGGCGAAGACCGAGGCCGGGGCCGGGTCCGTGAGGTCGTCCGCCGGCACGTACACGGCTTGGATCGAGGTCACCGAGCCGCGCGCCGTCGAGGTGATCCGCTCCTGCAGGCCGCCCATCTCGGTCTCCAGCGTCGGCTGGTAGCCGACCGCCGACGGCATGCGCCCGAGCAGGGCCGAGACCTCCGAGCCCGCCTGGACGAAGCGGAAGATGTTGTCGATGAACAGGAGCACGTCCTGGCCGCCCTGCTCGCGGAAGTATTCGGCCATCGTCAGGCCGGAGAGGGCGACGCGCAGGCGGGCGCCGGGCGGCTCGTTCATCTGCCCGAAGACGAGCATCGTTTTGTCGATCACGCCCGACTCTTTCATCTCCAGCCAGAGGTCGTTGCCCTCGCGCGAGCGCTCGCCCACGCCGCAGAAGGCCGACAGGCCGGAGTGCTCCTCGGCGATGTTGCGGATCAGCTCCTGGATCAGCACCGTCTTGCCGACGCCGGCGCCGCCGAACAGCCCGACCTTGCCGCCTTTCGCGTACGGGGCGAGCAGGTCGATGACCTTGATCCCGGTCTCGAGGATTTCCTGCGTCGGGGTCAGCTCCGTCGCGTCGGGCGCCGGGCGGTGGATCGGCCAGTGCTCCTTCGCTTCGACCGCGGGGCCCTCGTCGATCGGCTCCCCGAGCAGGTTGAAGATCCGGCCCAAGGTAGCGTCGCCGACCGGGACCGAGATCGGGCCGCCGGTGTCGATCACCTTGTCGCCGCGGCGGATGCCGTCGGTGGAGTCCATCGCGACGGCGCGCACGCGGTCGTCGCCGAGGTGCTGCTGCACCTCGCAGATCAGCTCCGCCGGTTCGCCGTCGCCGTCGCCGGCGGTCTCGATCTTGATCGCGGAGTAGATCTCCGGCAGCTTGTCCGGGAAGACGGCGTCGATGACCACTCCCGTGACCTGCTCGACGCGACCTACGTTGGTTGCGGTTGCTCCGTTGCTCTCCATCGGTTCCTTTTCTCGCTTTCGCGTCTCGCGTGTCTACCCGAGCGCCTCGGCGCCGGCGACGACCTCCAGGATCTCCTGCGTGATCTCGGCCTGGCGCACCCGGTTCATCTCAAGCGTCAGATCGGCGATCATCGCTTCGGCGTTCTCGGCCGCGTTGCGCATCGCGGTCATCCGCGCGCCCAGCTCCGAGGCCGCCGACTCCAGCAGCGCCCGGTAGACCGAGATCGTCACGTACTCCGGGATCAGGCGCGCCAGCAGCTCCTCCGGGTCGGGCTCGTAGAACCACTCCGACCGGGCCTGGGCGCGCTCGGCCTCGGTCTCGCCCTCCGCCTCCTCCTCGTCGGCGCCCTCGCCGATCACCTCCGCCTGCTGCAGCGGCAGCAGCGTCTGGCGCCAGACGTGCTGGGTGAGCGGGGAGACGAAGCGGTTGTAGATCAGCTCCACCCGGTCCAGGTCCTCGTCGACGTAGCGCGCGGTCAGCGCCTCGCCGATCTCGCGCGCGTTGGCGTAGCCGGGCCGGTCGGTGAAGCCGACGTAGGAAGCGGAGACGTTCTGCTTGCGGAAGGTCATCGTCGAGACGCCCTTGCGCCCGACGACGACGAAGGACGGCTCGGCGCCCTCGTCGCGCACCCGCTCCGCGGCCCGCATCCCCTCGCGGATGATGTTCGAGTTGAAGGCCCCCGCGAGGCCGCGGTCGCCGGTAATCAGGACCACCCCGACCCGCTCGACCCGCTCCCGCTCGACCAGCACCGGCACGCGCGGGATGCCCCCCGCCTGGGCGGCGGCGCGCCGGGTGAGGCGCCGCATCCCCTCGGCGTAGGGGCGCAGGTCTTCGATCCGCTGTTCGGCGCGCCGCAGCCGCGCCGCCGCGACCATCTCCATCGCACGCGTGATCTTGTGGATGTTTTTGACCGACGCGATGCGGTTTTTGACTTCCTTCTGGGTGGCCATGGCTTGGGGCGGCTCGGGCTAGGCGGCCGTCGCCTCCGCGGTCCGCGGCGGGGCCTGGCGCTCCTCCTCGGAGCGGATGCGGTCGGACTCGCCGGCCGCCAGCGGCTCACCGTTCTCGTCGAAGTCGGGGCCGAAGTCGTCCACGAACTCGGCGATCGCCGCGCCCAGCTCCTTCTCGTCCTCGTCGCTGAGCTGGCCGGTGTCGCCGATCCGCGCCAGCAGGTCGGCCTTCTCGGCGTGCAGGCGGCTGCGCAGGTCGGCGATGAACTCCGACACCCGCTCGACCTTGATCCGGTCGAGGTAGCCGCCGGTGCCGGCGTAGATCGCCGCCACCTGGTCGGGGACGCTGAGCGGTTCGCGCTCTTTCTGTTTCAGCAGCTCGACCAGCCGCTGGCCGCGGTTGAGGGTTTTCTGCGTCTCCGCGTCGAGCTCGGAGCCGAACTGGGCGAACGCCTCCAGGTCGCGGAACTGGGAGAGGTCGAGCTTCAGCTTGCCGGCGACCTTCTTCATCGCCTTGGTCTGGGCGTTGCCGCCCACGCGCGAGACCGAGATGCCGACGTTGATCGCCGGCCGGACGCCCGAGTAGAAGAGGTCCGACTCGAGGAAGATCTGACCGTCGGTGATCGAGATCACGTTGGTCGGGATGTAGGCGGAGACGTCCGAGGCCTGGGTCTCGATGATCGGCAGCGCGGTCAGCGAGCCACCGCCCAGCTCGTCGCTCAGTTTCACCGCCCGCTCGAGCAGGCGCGAGTGCAGGTAGAAGACGTCGCCCGGGTACGCCTCGCGGCCCGGCGGGCGCCGCAGCAGCAGCGACATCTGCCGGTAGGCGTAGGCGTGCTTGGTCAGGTCGTCGTAGACGCAGAGCGCGTGGCGGCCCTGGTACAGGTAGTGCTCGGCCATCGCGCAGCCGGCGTACGGCGCGATGTACTTGATCGGCGCCGCCTCGTCCGCGGGCGCGGCGACGATGATCGTGTTCTCCATCGCGCCGTGTTCCTCCAGGATCTGTTTCACCTGGACGACCGTGGACATCTTCTGGCCGATCGCCACGTAGACGCAGATCAGGTCCTTGTCCTTGTTGTTGATGATCGTGTCGATCGCGATCGCGGTCTTGCCGGTCTGGCGGTCGCCGATGATCAGCTCTCGCTGGCCGCGGCCGATCGGAATCATCCCGTCGATCGCCATCAGGCCCGTCTGCACCGGCTCCGACACCGGCTGGCGCGAGACGACCCCCGGGGCCTTGAACTCGGCCGGCCGCGTCTCGGTGGTGTTGATGTCGCCGCCGCCGTCCAGGGGCCGGCCGAGCGGGTCGACCATGCGGCCCAGCAGCTCGTCGCCGACCGGGATCTCAAGCAGTCGCCCGGTGCGCTTGACCGTGTCGCCCTCGACGACCTTGTCCCACTCGCCGAAGAGCACGGCGCCGACGTTGTCGGTCTCGAGGTTGAGCGCCAGCCCGGTGACGCCGTGCGGCAGCTCGAGCATCTCGAGCGCCATGCAGTTGTCGAGCCCGTGAATGCGGGCGATGCCGTCGGCGACCGAGAGGACGGTCCCGACCTCGGAAAGGTCGGCGGTATCCGTCTCCAGCCCCTCGATTCGCTCTCGGAGGATGCTTGCGATCTCGTCCGGCTTGATCTCCATCGGGTGCTCTATTCCTCTCCTTACGCCGCGGTGGCGACGGTCTTTCGAAGTTTCTCCAGGCGGCTGCGGATGCTGGCGTCCAGAACCATGTTGCCAACCTGCAGCACGATCCCGCCGAGGATGCCGTCATCGACCCGGCTCGACAGGTCGACCGCCTCGCCGGTCTGCCGTTCGACCTCGCGGCCGATCTTCTCGACCACCGCCGGGTCGAGCTCGACGGCGCTGACGACGGTCACGTCGAGGCGGCGGTTCTCCTTCTTCCACAGCTCGTCGAGCTCGCGCCGGATGCGGAAGATCTCCGGCATCCGGTGCTTCTCGATCAGCAACTCGAGGAAGTTCGACAGCTCCGGCTCGGCGCCCGAGACGGCCCGCTTCAGCCCCTCCTTCTTCTCCGCGGTCGAGAGGTAGGGGCTGAAGAGGAACACCTGCAGGTCGCGGTTGCGGTCGACGGCGTCGGCGAACTGGCCGAGCTGGGACTGCAGGGCGTCGAGCTTGCCCCGGTCCTTGCCGGCCTCGAAGAGCGCCTCGGCGTATACGCGAGCCGCGTCGGCCATCGACTAGTTCTCCGACCCCGAGAGGGCCGAGAAGTCGACCTCGGCCAGCGCCTCCTCGACCAGGCGCTTCTGGTCCTCGGGGCTGAGGGTCTTGCGGGTGACTTTCTCGGTCGCCAGCACGGTCAGGTCCGCGACCTCGCGGCGGATCTGCTCCAGCGAGCGCCGCGTCTCCGCCTCGATGTCGCGCTTCGCCGCCTCGACCAGCTCCTCGCGCTTCTGCCTCCCGGCCGCGGCGGCCTCGGCTTCCACCGTCTCCGCCGCCTTGCGCGCGCGGGCCATGATGTCGTCCGCCTGCTCCCGCGCCTCGGCGAGCCGAGCCCGGTACTCGGCCAGCAGCTCGTCCGCTTCGCGGCGCTGGCGCTCGGCGGCGTCGATCGAGTCCGCGATCGCTTTCGCGCGCCGGTCGAGGGCCTCCTGGATCTTCGGGAACGCGAACTTCCCGAGCACCCACATGGTGATCAGGAAGAGGATCAGCGTCCACAGCATCAGGCCGACCCCCGGCGAGACGAGGAAGCTGCCACCGCCTTCCTCGCCCGCGCTCTCGGCGGCGAGCGGAAGCGCCGCTATGTAGCCGAGCAGGTCCATGCGATCAGAGGAAGAAGGCGATGAGGCCGAAGATGAACGTGTAGAAGGCCACGGCCTCGGTGAGGGCGAAGCCGAGCCAGCGGATGCTCTGCAGCTCGTCTTTCATCTCCGGCTGCCGGGCGACCGACTCGATCTCCTTGCCGAAGATGATGCCGATGCCGACGCCGGCGCCGATCGAGCCCAGGCCGGCGCCCACGCCGAGCGCGATCGCCTTGCCGGCCGATTCGATGCCTTCGTCGGAGATGGCTGCGACGACAGGGGACAGGTCCATGAGTGTGGCGCTCCTTTACTAGTGACTCGCGGAGGTCGCTCCGCCGAGGTAGATGGCAGTGAGAATCGTGAAGATGAACGCCTGGAGGGTGGCGATCAGGCCGACCTCCAGGATGAAGAAGAAGAAGGCGAGCGGGAAGGTCAGCGCGCCCAGCGCCGCGATCCCCAGCAGCACCGCCAGCCCGCCGCCCATGAACAGCAGCAGCAGGTGGCCGGCGAGGATGTTGGCGAAGAGCCGGACGGAGAGCGAGATCAGGCGGGCGAAGTGCGAGATCGCCTCGATGATCCAGATGAACCCTTTGGCGATCGGGTTCATGTTCTCCAGCCCGGGCGGCAGCCAGCTCGCCAGGTAGCCGCCGAAGCCCTTGGCCCGCACGCCTTCGACGTGGTAGGCGACCCAGACCACGAGGGTCAGGACCAACGGGATCGAGAGGTTGGCGGTCGCCGCGTAGAGGGCGAACGCCGGCACCTCCAGGCCGAAGATGTGGACCGGGTGTTCGGTGTTGATCGGCAGCGGCAGGAAGCCGATGATGTTCGAGAACCAGAGCCAGAAGAACAGCGCCGCCAGGAACGGGAACCAGCGCGCCGCCATCTTCGGGTCCAGGTTGCCGCCGGCGATCGTGTTGCGGGTCATGTCGTAGGCCATCTCGATCGCCGCCTGGACCCGGTTCGGCCGCTGCTGCATGCGGTTGGCGATCCACATCATCGTGCCGATCGTCAGCGCGCTGGCGAGGAAGAGGTAGAGGACCGCCTTGTTGACGCTGAAGTCGAGGCCACCGATGTGGATGCCGATCCACTGGTCAAGCTTGAACTCGTTCTGCGGCTGGAAGTGCTCGTTTTTGCCCTCGCTGCCGAAGATCAACAGCAGCGCGATCGCGACCGCCAGCCAGATGCCGAGGCCGAGCAGCGCCTTCGCCTTCAGGCTGAGGCCGCCCTTCGGGGCGCCGCCCTCGCTCTCCACCGCGCCCGCCGGCGCGGTCACCGGGGTCGCGCGATCGCTCAAGACGCCTCCAGGCCCTTCGGTTCGCCGAGCAGGTGCGTCAGCCCCTGGGCGGCGAAGGAGACGGTGAACAGGGCCGCCACCAGCACCGCGGCCGCGAGGCCCGCCTCGCGCTCGACGAGGCCGGTGACGAGCACCGCGGTCGCCATCAGCCAGACCCGGCCCAGGGTGGTGGCGGCGATCACGCCCATCGCGCGGCGCCGGTCCCCCGCCGCCAGCTCCGCGGCGGCGCGCCGGTTGGCCAGCGCCTGCACGCCGCGCTGGGCGAGCCAGGCGGCGGCGCCGGCGGCGTAGCCGGCCAGCGGCAGCCCGCCGAGCGCGAAGACGGCCAGAGCGGCGGCCAGCAGGACTAGATCGACGTACTTGGGAGGGGACATGCGAAAGGCCCGGTCTGTGGCGCGCGGGCGGAGCGCGACTATAACCAAAACTCCCGGTTATCGGCTTTCTGAAGCGAATTAGTGAGCCTTGCCACGACCCTGGCCCTCGCTCCCGCCCGCGCCCTGCTCGCGCGCGGGCTCGGGCTCCAGCTCGATCGCTTCGAACTCGCCCGTCTCCGGGTTGATGCGTCCGCGGCGCAGCTTGAGGATCTCCAGCACGTAGATCAGGTAGACGCTGTAGGCGAGCGCGACCAGCAGGCAGACGACCACCACCGCGGTCCAGAGGGCGTCGAAGTTGCCGTGGTCGTCGCTGTAGGGGATGAAGCGCAGCGCCAGCGCCAGCCCCGCCATCACCAGCGTCCAGGCGTACAGGTAGGCGACCGTGCGCCGCTGCGAGAAGCCGATGTTGGCCATCCGGTGGTGGAAGTGCCAGGCGTCGGCGCGGTAGATCGGCTGCCGGTATTTGAGCCGCTTGGCGACCACGAAGCCGGTGTCCAGGATCGGCACCGCGAGCACGATCAGCGGGAAGGCGAGGGCGATCACTGCGTTCGTCTTCAGCGCCCCCTGCACCGAGGCGGTGGCGAGCAGGAAGCCGAGCAGGTTGGAGCCGGTGTCCCCCATGAAGCTGGAGGCGGGCGGGAAGCCGTGGCGCAGGAAGCCGAGCGCCGCGCCGGCGGTCAGCGCCGCCAGCACGCCGGCCGCGTTGCGGTCCAGCGAGAGCGCGATCGCGGCCAGAGTGGCGGCGGCGATCGTGCAGACGCCGGCCGCCAGCCCGTCGACGCCGTCGAGGAAGTTGATCACGTTGACCACGGCGACGATCCCCAGCACCGTCAGCGGGTAGGCCGCCCAGCCGAGTTCGAACCCGCCCACGAACGGCAAGGTGAGGTTGTCGACGCGCACGTCGGCGAGGACCGGGATCGTCGCCGCGCCGACCTGGCCGAGCAGCTTCGGCAGCGCCGGGAGGCCGCGGATGTCGTCCACGACCCCCACGGCGGCGATCGCCATCGCCCCGATCAGGATGGCGCGGCTTTCCCCGTCCGCCGGCAGCCAGACCCAGCCCGCGACCTCGACCCCGGCGAGGATCGCCAGGCCCGAGAGGCGCGGCATCGGGCGATCGTGCAGGCCGCGCTCCTTCGGCATGTCGATCGCGCCGACGCGGTGCGCGAGCCGCTCGGCCCAGGGCACCAGCAGCCAGGCGATCGCCGCGGCGGCGGCAAAGGCGAGGACGGCGTCGACGGTCGCTGCCATACGGAGAGGTCTCCCGCGCGGGCGCGGCGCCCGCGGACCGGACCAGGCTACTCGAGGCCCGCGACGACGCCGAGGGCGGCGTCGGCCAGCGGCCCGGCGTCGCGCGGGTTGCCCACCCCGACCGGCGCCTCGCGCTTGCGCAGCTCCAGCTGCGCGGGGTCGCGCAGCACGCGCAGCCGCCCGGCGGCGATCAGCGCCTCGTCGACGCCGCCCATGCGACCGGTGAAGGTCGTGTAGACGGGCGTGCCGAGGGCGACCGCCTCGCGGTTCATCGTCCCCCCCGCGCTGACCACCAGGTCCGCCTGGGCGATCAGGCTCTGGGCGTCGATCGCCCGCTCCGGCACGACGAGGTTGTCGGCGCCGAGCGCCAGCGCCGCGGCGCGCTGCTCGGCGGTGCGGGGGACGATCACCGCCTGCGCCTCGGGAGCGGCAGCCAGCCGGCGCACGGTGGCCGCGTAGACGTCGTTGGGGGCGTGGTACTCGGAGGTCTCGGGCGGCGGGCGGACGACGACCAGCACTTTCTCCCGGTCCAGGCCCAGCTCCTCGATCACCTTCGGGTCGGGCTCGAACCCGGCCAGGTAGTACTCCTCCTTCAGCCCCGGGTAGCGGTGGAGCTTGCCCGGGCCGGCGCCGATCCGCGCCAGGCGCTCGACCGGGATCGCGTCCGGCGCCAGCACTCGGCGGGCGAGCCGGAAGGCGATCCGCCGCTGCAGGGCGGCGAACTCGTAGTCCTGCATCTGCACCGCGGGGACGCGCAGCGCCGCCGCGACCAGCGCCAGGTCGACCGATCCGTGGGCGAGCGCGAGGTCGGGGCGGCGACGGCGCACCAACACCGCCAGCCGCGCCGAGCGGTCGGCCAGCGCCCGCGCCTTGCCGAGCCTGGAGGCGCCGCCGTGGGCGCCGACCGCCGTGTGCTCGAGGCCGAGGCGGTCGAGGATGCCGAGCGTCTGCCCGTACTCGCGCGCGGTCACGAACACCTCGTGGCCGCGCTCCCGGAAGCGGTCGATCAGCGGCCGCAGGACCAGCGGGTGGGCGGCCGCGGTGCAGTCGACCCAGATCCTCATCCCGCGCCCGCCGGCCCGGCTCAGACCGCGCTCGGCGTGAGCTGCGGGTACAGCGGGAAGCGGTCCATCAGCGCCGCGGTGCGGGCGGCGAGCGACTCGCGCTCGGCCTCGAAGCCCTCGCCGAGCGCGGTCGCGATCACCGACGCGATCTCGCGCATCTCCTCCTCCCCCATCCCGCGCGTGGTCAGCGCCGGGGTGCCGATCCGCAGGCCGGAGGGGTTCATCGGCGGCCGCGGGTCGAAGGGGATCGCGTTGCGGTTGACGGTGATCCCGACCGCCTCCAGGCGGTCCTCGGCGGTCTGGCCGTCGAGCCCGGTCGGGGTCAGGTCGACGAGCACCAGGTGCACGTCGGTGCCGCCGGTCAGCACCGGGATGCCGCCCTCCTGCAGGCCCGCGGCGAGCGCCCGGGCGTTGGCGATCGTCTGCCGCTGGCGACGGCGGAAGTCCTCCCCGGCGGCGATCTTCAGCGCCACCGCCTTGGCGGCGATCGCGTGCATCAGCGGGCCGCCCTGCTGGCCGGGGAAGACCGCTTTGTCGATCGCCTGCGCGTGCTCGGCGCGGCAGAGGATCATGCCGCTGCGCGGGCCGCAGAGCGTCTTGTGGACGGTGGTGGTGACGACGTCGGCGTAGGGCACCGGGTTGGGGTGCTCGCCGGCGGCGACCAGGCCGGCGAAGTGGGCCATGTCGACCATCAGCTTCGCCCCCACCGAGTCGGCGATCTCGCGGAAGGCGGCGAAGTCGAGCTGCCGCGGGTAGGCGGACCAGCCGGCGACGATCAGCGCCGGGCGGTGCTCGGCCGCCAGGCGCGCCACCTCGTCCATGTCAACGCGCAGGTCCTCGCGCCGACAGTGGTAGGGGACCGCGTTGTAGAGCTTGCCGGAGACGTTCAGCCGCATCCCGTGGCTGAGGTGCCCGCCGTGGTCGAGGGCGAGGCCGAGGATCGTGTCGCCCGGCTCCAGCAGCGCCATGTAGACGGCGTTGTTGGCCTGCGCCCCGGCGTGGGGCTGGACATTGGCGTGCTCGGCCCCGAACAGCTCCTTGGCGCGGTCGATCGCCAGCTGCTCGGCGACGTCGACCTCCTCGCAGCCGCCGTAGTAGCGGCGGCCGGGGTAGCCCTCGGCGTACTTGTTGGTCAGCACCGAGCCGACCGCTTCCATCACCGCCTGGGGGACGAAGTTCTCCGAGGCGATCATCTCCAGCGTCCGCTGCTGGCGCCGCAGCTCGGCGTCGAGGACGGCCCGGATCTCGGGGTCGACCTCGGCGAGGGGGGCGGTGTGGAGGCTGGCTGCGGGCTCGCTCATCGCCCGCGCGACGATAGCAACGGGCACCGATGCGGCCCGGCCCTGGCGCGCGCGGGGTCAGCCGAGGCCGACCGAGGCCAGCGCCGCGGCCAGGTCGCCGGCCGACAGCGCGCCCTCGCGCAGGACGCGCCAGGAGCCGTCCTCGTCGATCGCGGCGAGGTCGACCACGGTCGACGGCAGGCCGGTCAGCTCGCCTCCGTCGATCGCCAGGTCGGCGGCGGCGAGGATCGGCTTCGGCACCGCCGCGAAGCTGCCCGGCGCGGGCGCGCCGCTGCGGTTGGCCGAGGTCTGGAAGACCGGGCACATCGCCCCCGCCAGCGGCCCCTCGATCAGCCGCACGCCGAGCCGCTGCGGGTTGGAGCGGCAGGCGAGCGGGTAGCGGCGCTCGGGGTTGGCGAGCACCAGCGTCACCGGGCCGGGCAGCAGGGCGGCGACGGCGGCGCGGGCGCGTGGCCCGAGGCCGCCGAGCAGCTCGCGCATCGCCAGGGGCGAGAAGTACATGACCGCCGACGGCTTGCCGTCGTCGCGGCCCTTGATCTCGTGGATGCGCCGGATCGCCGCCGCGTCCAGGGGGTCGCAAGCGAGCCCGTACAGGCCGTCGGCCGGGAAGACCGCGACGCCGCCGGCGGCGATCGTCCGCTCCAGCGCCGCGCGCGCCGCGTCCGCCCCGTCGCGCGCGACCGAGACCACCTCGGTCACCCCGCCGCCTCCCCCGGGCCGGCGCCCGCGGTGCCGACCACGACGCGCTCGATCCCGGCCAGGTCGCGCCGCGTCTCCACGGCCTCGAACCCGGCCGCGCGCATCATCTCCGCCACCGCCGCCGCCTGTCCAACGCCGACCTCGACCGCCACCGCCGCAGCCACCACTCCCCCACCCACCCCTGGCGGCTGAGCTTCGTCCCGTAGTTGCCGAGCTCCGTCCCGTAGCGGTTGAGCTTCGTCCCCTGGCGGTTGAGCTTCGTCCCCTGGCGGTTGAGCTTCGTCCCGCGCGGCGGCACCAACCTCAACCACGTCGGCCGCCGCACCCCCCTCCATCGATCGCGGTTGAGCTTTGTCGCGCACATCGACACGAACCTCAACCGCGCGAGGGGGGGCGGGGGCGGGGGCCGGGCGGTTGGGACGGGGGCGCAGGCGGGGAAGCAGGGCGCGGTAGGCGTCGAGGCCGTCGGCGCCGGCGACCAGCGCCTCGCGCGGCTCCCACTCGCGCACCTCGGGCGGCAGGCGCTCCCACTCCGGCTCGGGGACGTAGGGCAGGTTGGCGAGCACCAGGTCGAAGGCTTCCCCGTCGGAGCCCTCCCCGCCCCCGCCGGCCTCGCCCGGCAGCGTCCCGACAAAGAAGCGCACCCGCTCGGCGAGCCCGAGCCGCGCCGCGTTCGCCCGCGCCACTTCCAGCGCCGCCGCCGAGGCGTCGGTCGCCACCACCTCGCAGCTCGGCAGCTCGTCGGCGAGCGCCAGCGCGATCGCGCCCGAGCCGGTGCCGACGTCCAGCGCCCGCCGCGGGCGGCGCTCCAGCGCCACCTCGACCAGCAGCTCGGTCTCCGGGCGCGGCGTCAGCACCCGCCGGTCGACGGCCAACTCCAGGCGCCGGAACCCTTTGCGGCCGAGGATCTGGGACACCGGCTCGCGCCGCAGGCGGCGCCGCACCAACTCCCCGAAGCGCCGCGCCGCCGCCGGCTCCAGCTCCGCCTCCGGCGCGGCGATCAGCCGCGCCCGCTCCAGCCCGGCCGCCTCGGCGAGCAGCAGTTCGGCGTCCAACCGCGGGCTCTCGACCCCCGCCGCGCGCAGCCCGTCGACCGCCGCCCGCAGCGCCTCCCCCACCGAGCCGCCGCCGGTCATGCCGCCGCCGCGGCGGCGAGGCGGCGGCGCTTCTCCTCGGCCGCCAGCGCCTCGGTGAACTCGTCCAGCTCCCCGCCCAGCACGGCGTCGAGGTTGTGCGAGGTGAGCTTGACCCGGTGGTCGGTGACCCGCCCCTGGGGGAAGTTGTAGGTGCGCACCTTCTCCGAGCGCTCGCCGGTGCCGACCTGCGCCCGCCGCTCGGAGGCGATCTTCGCCTGTTGCTCGGCGAGCTGCTGCTCGTACAGCCGCGCCCGCAGCACCCGCAGCGCCCGTTCCTTGTTCTGCAGCTGCGACTTCTCGTCCTGCATCGAGACCACGATCCCGGTCGGCTTGTGGGTGATGCGCACCGCCGAGTCGGTGGTGTTGACCGACTGCCCGCCCGGCCCCGAGGAGCGGTAGACGTCGACCTGCAGGTCGTTGGGGTCGATCTCCACCTCGACCTCCTCCGCTTCCGGCAGCACCGCCACGGTCGCGGTCGAGGTGTGGATGCGGCCCTGGGACTCGGTCTCCGGCACGCGCTGCACCCGGTGCGTGCCGCCCTCGAACTTGAACACCGAGTAGGCCCCCTCGCCCCGCACCTCGAAGGTCACCTCCTTGAAGCCGCCGGCGTCCGAGGGCGACTGCGAGAGCAGTTCGGTCGCGAACCCGCGCGCCTCCGCGTAGCGGGTGAGCATCTTGTAGAGGTCGCCGGCGAACAGCGCCGCCTCGTCCCCGCCCGCCCCGGCGCGGATCTCGACGATCACGTTCTTGGCGTCGTTGGGGTCGCGCTCGACCATCGCCAGCCGGATCTCCTCCTCCAGCCGCTCCAGCCGCGCCGGCGCCTCCTCGACCACGCGCCGCAGCTCCTCGTCCTCGCCCTCGGCGAGCAGCTCGCGCGCCCCCTCGAGGTCGTCGCGCAGGGTCCGCCACTCGGCCGCCAGCCGCCGCGCCGGCTCCAGCTCCCGGTACTCGCGCCCCACCTCCGCGTAGCGCTCGCGGTCGCCGATCACCTCCGGATCGGACATCTGCCGCTCCAGCTCGGCGAAGCGGGCCTCGATCTGCTCGACCAGCTGCTCGATCATCGCGACAACACTAGCCCGCGCGAGCGCGCGGTCAGGCGACGATCTCGATCCGCTCCCGGCCCGCCTCGCGCTCGGGGTCCTCGCGCTCCAGCACCGCCTGCAGGGAGGCGATCGCCACCTCCAGCTGACGCTCGTCCGGCTCGCGCGTGGTCAGGTTCTGCAGCATCAGCCCCGGCCACATCAGCGCCCGCACCCAGCGCTTGCGCCGGTTGCGGCCCGCCCACTTGATCACCTCGTAGGAGAGGCCGGCGATCAGCGGGATGCCGAGGATGCGCGAGAGCAGCAGCCAGTACCAGGCCGGCAACCCGATCGGGGCGAAGACGAAGATCGCCAGCACCATCACAATCAGCAGGAAGCTGGTGCCGCAGCGCGGGTGCAGGCGCGAGTACAGCTGCGCCCGCTCGGGCACGAGCTCGTCTTCGGCCTCGTAGCAGGAGATCGTCTTGTGCTCGGCGCCGTGGTACTGGAACACGCGCCGCAGGTCGGGCAGGAAGCTGATCGCGACGATGTAGCCGATGAAGATCGCCGTGCGCAGGATGCCCTCGACGAGCCAGAACAGCAGCGGCGAGCCGAGCTGGTCCTTGATCAGGCTGGTCAGCCCGACCGGGACGACGAAGAAGAGGCCGATCGCCAGCGCCAGCGAGAAGGCGATCGTCAGCCCCCACATCAGACCGCCGATCTCCTCCTTCTCGCCCTCCTCGTCCTCCTCCAGCTGCGCGTTGGCGGAGATCGCCAGCGCCCGGAAGCCGATCTTCAGCGACTCGGCCAGCGCCACCACGCCCCGCACCACCGGCAGGCGCAGGACGCGGTGCCGCTTCGCCCACGGGACGAGGGTGTCGGTCTGCACCTCGACCTCCCCGTCCGGGTTGCGCACCGCCACCGCCCAGACGGTGACGCCGCGCATCATCACGCCCTCCAGCACCGCTTGGCCGCCGACCGGCGCGTCGCGCTTGGCGACCAGGCAGCCGTCCGGCATGCGCACCGGGTCGCCCCTGTCGGAGCGGGCCGGGCCGGATGCGAGTGCCGAGCCCGACGCGGGGCTCACGGCTCTACTTCCTGGCCGCCCTGTGCTTGGCGGCGCGGCGCTGGAAGCGCTCGACGCGGCCGCCGGTGTCGACCAGCTTCTGCTTGCCGGTGAAGAAGGGGTGGCACTCCGAGCAAAGCTCGACGTGCAGGTCCGCCTTCGTGGACCGCGTGTAGAACTCGTTGCCGCACGAGCAGTGCACGTGCGCGAATTGGTACTCAGGGTGGATTCCGGCTTTCATCTGCACCCAGTCTACGGGATCGCGCAAGGCTGTCGAGCAGCACCCTCAGCACCAGGGTCACCTCGTCGCGACTGTCGGGCGCTTCGGAGCGCGCCAGCAGCATCGCCGCCTCGTCGAGCGCGCCGAGCAACAGGTGGGCGGTCGGCTTCACCGGCAGGCGGCGGATCTCCCCCGCGTCCATCGCGGCGCTGAGCCCCGCTTCGATCAGACCGAGGACGTTGGCGGAGGCGATCTGGCGCCAGCGGTCCCAGCCCAGCACCGCGGGCGCCTCCTGCAACAGGATCCGCTGCGTCTGCGGCCGCGAGCACTCGTCCAGGAACGCCTCCACGCCGGCCTTCACCGCCTCCAGCGGGCTCTCCAGCTCCGAGCCGAGGATCACCCGCGCCACGCGCTCGGTCGACTCCGCCTCCAGCCGCTCGTAGATCGCCTCCAGCAGCTCCGCCTTGCCACCGAAGTGGTGGTAGAGCGCGCCGCGGGTGACGCCGGCGGCGCGCACGATCTCCTCCGTGCCCACCGCCTCGTATCCGCGCTCGGCGAACAGCCGCCGCGCCGCCTCCATCAGCGCCGCACGCGTCGCCTCGCTGCGCTCGGCTTGCGTCCGCCGCCCACGCCGCCGCCCCGCCGCGCCCTCGGCGGCGCGCCGCACATCCCCGCGCGCCTCGCCTCCACCGCCGCGCCGATCGCCCCCGGCACCGGCCTCCCCCGCCCCGTCCCCCTTCTTGAAAACATGCATGCTGCATGTATCTTAGCCACCCCACGTCCACACGAAGGCCCCCGCCACCCCCCGGTGCGGTTTGTAGCCCTGTGGGCTACAAGCGTGACGAGGGACCCGGAAGCGCCACGAGGCGTGAGGCCAACGCCCGCAAGCCGCGGCCGCCCCAGGGGCGCCGGGTTGCGGTTTGTAGCCCTGTGGGCGACAAGCGGCGGTGGCGGGTGGGCTCACGCCCCGGCGGCGACCGAGCGGCGACCGGGGCGGCGAGCGGGCGGACCGCCGACGAGAAGGCGTGGCCGGAGCCGGTCAGGCGGCGACGGCGGAGAATCCGAGATTTCCGCAAAGAGCATGTTTTTTCGCCGACCGGGGGGCGAAGCTGTGTCAACCCCCTACAGGACGGAGAGCCATGGCCAAGCAGATCTTCGACCAGGACCGGCCTCGCAGCGCGATGGCGAGGCGGCTTGACGAAGCGTTCGCCGGCTGCGAGGAGTGGACCGTCGCCCCGGGCAGGCGGCGGGCCGCGAGCCTCGACTTCGAGCTGGAGCCGGCGGCCTGGCTGCAACCGCGCGGACGCCGCGAGGCGCCGCCGGACGAGCAGCTGCCGCAAGCCGCCTGACCGAAACCCCGAGCCGGCGGGCCCCCGGCCGGGCGCCGGGAAGCCCGCCCGCGCGCCGCGACCGACGGCCGCGGCCTCAGGCTCTCAGGTCTCCTGGTAGAGCGGGCCGTCGCCGCCCTCGGGGAGCGTCAGTCGGCCGCCCTTCGCCGTGATCGCCCCGCACTGCACGCAGTTGGAGGCGGTGACGTGGACGTCGACCTCCGGGGCGCCGCTTTCCAGCTGGTCCTCGGGGATCTCGTAGACCTGCGCCGGGCACATCGAGACCCACGTCTGCGCCACCTCGCGCGGCACCCTGGTCTGGATGCGCACGTGGTTGGGCGCGTCGTCGCGGGTCGCGTTTCCGGAGAGGAAGACCGAGTCGAGCTTGTTGAAGGTCAGCTCGTTGTCCGGCTGCGGGTACTTGTCCCCCGCGCTGCCGATCTCGACCGGGATCTCGGCGTTGTCCTCGACCTTCCAGTGGCCGCCCGGGAACGCGCCTTTCGTCGCCACCATGGCGCTCGCCATCGCGCCGCCGAAGATCAGGCCGCGGGTCAGCGGCTGTTTCATGTTGCGCGTCCGGTACAGGTCCTTCTCGATCAGCGAGTTGCGGATCTTCGCGTCGTAGTTTTCGAAGTTGACCGACTCGAAGTCCTTCTTCAGCGTCTCGACGATCGCTTCCGCCGCGTACATGCCGGCGTGCATCGCGTAGTGGACGCCCGCCAGTTCGGCGATGTTGACCATCCCCGCGCAGTCGCCGGCGACCAGCATCCCCGGGACCGAGAACCGTTTCGGCATCGCCCAGTAGCCGCCGGAGGGGATCGTCTTCGCGCCCCAGCCGACCCGCTTGCCGCCCTCGATGATCTTCTTCACGAAGGGGTGGGTCTTGAACAGCTGCAGCGCGTCGTGGACGCTGAAGGTCGCGTCGGTGGTGTCGAGCCCGACGACGAGGCCGAAGCAAACCTTGTCCTCCCCCATCGGGTAGATGAAGCTGCCGCCGCTCTCCTTGTAGCGCGGGCTCCAGCGCAGCGGCCAGCCGAGGGTGTGGATGACCCGGTCCAGCGGCTTGGGGACCTCCCAGATCTCCTTCACCCCGAGCTCCCACGCCTGCGGGTCGCTGCCCTCGCGCATCCCGAAGTAGTCGTAGGCGGCGTAGGTGAGGTGGCCGATCGTGCCCTCGGCGAGCACGGTCGCCTTCGCGACCACGTCGGCGCCGGGCTCGAAGTTGGCGAGCTCCTCGCCCTCCTTGCCGCGGCCGCGGTCGCCGGAGCGCACGCCTTTGACGATCCGGTCCTCGACCAGCAGCTTGGTCGCCGAGGTCTCGGAGAGGATGTAGACGCCCGCCTCTTCCGCTTTTTCGGCCAGGAAGCGGCCCAGTTTGGAGACCGAGAGCGTGTAGGTGCCCTCTTTGCGGAAGTTGGGCGGCGGAGGCTTGAGCGGGAACGCTTTGCTCTTGGTCAGGAAGTAGGTCGCGTCCTTGGTCACCTTCTGGTAGACCGGCGGCCACTCCTCCGGCGGCAGGTCCGGGAACAGGCGTTCCATCGCCGACGGATCGACGTTCGCCCCGGAGACCAGGTGCGCCCCCGGGACTTTGCCCTTCTCGATCACGGCGACCGGGACTTCGCCCAGCTTCTCCAGCAGCTCCGGCTCGTCGGCCAGCAACTGCATCAGTTTGTTCGCGCAGGCGAGGCCTGCCGGGCCTCCCCCGACGATCGCGACGCCGACCTCGATCCGGTCCTCCGGCGCGTCGGTCGGCGGGCCGATCACCTCGGCGGGGTCGAAGGGCGGCGGGAACTCACTCGGTGCAACTGCCGGCATCTTGAACTCCTTCCGATCGAAGGGGGCTGAGCCGCTCGGCTCAGCCGCCCTTCTTCGCCTTGATCGCCTCGGTCAGCTTGGGGAGGATCTTGTGCAGATCCCCGACCACGCCGAAGTCCGAGAACTCGAAGATCGGCGCGTTCGGGTCCTTGTTGATGGCAAGGATGTTCTCCGAGTTCTGCATGCCGACCTTGTGCTGGATCGCGCCGGAGATGCCGGCGGCCAGGTAGAGCTTCGGCGCCACCGTCTTCCCCGTCTGGCCGATCTGGGCCGCGTACGGGTACCAGCCCGCGTCGACCACGGCGCGGGTCGCGGCGACGGCGCCGCCCATCACCTCGGCCAGCTCCTCGCAGAGCTTGAAGTGCTCCGCCGCGCCGAGGCCGCGGCCGCCGCCGACCAGGATGTCGGCGTCCTCGATGTTGACGTCGGCGCCGCGCTGCTCACCGCGCTTGACCATCGTCGCCTTCGTCGACCACTCCGAGAGCTCGACGTCGACGTCGACGACCTCGGCGCTGCCGCCGGTCTCCTCGGCGTCGAAGGCGTTGAGGCGGCCGATGATGATGCCCGGCTCACCGACGTAGCCGACGTCGGCGACCTGCGAGTCCTGCAGGATCGGGCGCTCGGCGACGAGCTTGCCGTCCTGGACCTTGACCGAGGTGACCTCCATCGTCACGCCGGCACCGAGGCGGGCGGTGAGGCCGGCGCCGATCTCGAAGCCGAGCAGGCCGCCGCCGAACAGGGCGTAGGAGAAGCCCTGCTCTTTGATCACCTTCTCCATCGCGTCGACGATCGGCTGCGCGAGGCCCTCCGGGACGCTCTTGGCCCGGTAGACCTTGGTCGCTCCGTACTTGCCGAGGCCGGCGCAGGCCTCGTCGGAGACGTCGCCGACCACCAGGGCCGCCGCGTCGCCGCCGATCTCGCCGACCAGCTTCGCCGCCTCGGAGATCGCCCCGAGCGAGTTCTTGTTGAAGTTGCCCTCGTCGTCGTGGAGGGCGTAAACCAGGATGCCTGCCATCAGATCAGCTTCCTCTCGTCGAGCCAGGCGACGATCTTTTCGACCGTCTCGTTGGTGTCCTCGTCCTCGATGATCTCGCCGGCTTCCTTGGCGGGCGGCGGGTTGAGCGCCAGCACCTTGGTCTTCGAGCCGGCCTCGCCGACGCGGTCGGCCTCGATGCCGACATCGCCGGCGGACTTGGTGTCGAGCGGCTTCTTTTTCGCGCCCATGATCGCTTTCAGGCTCGGGTAACGCGGCTCGTTGATCGCGTCACCGACGCTGATCACGGCGGGCAGCTCGACCTCGACCGTGTCGTACCCGTACTCGGCCTGGCGCTCGCAGCGCAGCTTGCCGTCGGCGACCTCGATGTTGATCACCTGGGTCAGCGAGGGCATCTTCAGGTGGTCGGCGACGACGGCGCCGATCGTGTAGCACTCGCCGTCGTCCGACTGCTGCCCGAGCAGCACCAGGTCCGGGCCCTCGGCCTCCAGCGCCTTGGCGAGCGCGTAGCCGGTCGCGCAGACGTCGGAGCCGGCCAGCGACTCGTCGGACAGGTGGACCGAGCGGTCGGCGCCCAGGGCGACGGCCTTGTGCAGGGCGCGGACCGCGGACTCCGGGCCCATGGTCACGGCGACGATCTCATCGACCGGGATCGCCCCACCCTCCTTGATCTGCATGGCCGCCTCGAGGGCGTGCGTGTCGAACGGGTTGAGGTTTTTCTCGCCGCTGCGGTCCAGCCGCATCGTGCTCGGGTCGATGCGCTTTTGAACCGCGGCGTCCGGTACCTCCTTGACCAGGACGCAGATCTTCAAGTTCAAGCCTCCTTGGGGAACGATTCTCAGGTCTTCGCGGGCTGCGTATCGCGCCTCACGGGCCCGTCGCGGCCGGGCATCTTATCGGTTGTTCCGGTCGTTGACTGACCAGTCAATCAGGGATTCTACCCGCCCGCGCTGACCTATGCATTGATCCGTGCACAGTTCGTCGCGCGCTCCCCCTCCCCCCGACCGCGGGGGCCGCCGCTCAGCCCTCGTGCCGCCGCGGCGCTCGCTCGCGGATGAAATCGACGACCTCGTCGGTGGGGGCGCCCGGGGTGAAGACCTCGGCGACGCCGAGCCGCTTCAGCTCCGGGATGTCGTCGGCGGGAATCGTGCCGCCGACGGTGACCAGCACGTCGTCGACCCCCTGGGCCTCGAGCAGCTCGATCACCTTCGGCACCAGCGTCATGTGGGCGCCGGAGAGGATCGAGAGGCCGACCGCGTCGGCGTCCTCCTGGATCACGGTCTCGGCGATCTGCTCCGGGGTCTGGTGCAAGCCGGTGTAGATCACCTCCATGCCGGCGTCGCGCAGGGCGCGGGCGATGATCTTCGCCCCGCGGTCGTGCCCGTCGAGGCCGGGCTTGGCGACGACGACGCGGATCTTGCGGGCGGTGGCGGTTTGCATCGGCTCGGAAGCGTAGTCGAAGCCGCGCTCGCGCTCCATCCTCGGCGCCGCTACCGGGCGCGGGCGCGCGCCCGCAGGGCCTTGAGCCGGGACTCGGCCGCCCGCGAGCGGGAGCGGGTCGCGCCCAGCCCCACCGCGCCCGCGACCAGCGTCAAGGCGAGCGCCGCCAGGCGGCGCCCGAGCCGTTCGAAGCGCAGCGTCGGCCAGCCTTCGGACCGGGCGACCGCGGCCAGCGGCGGGTCGGGGTTGACGGCGACCGGGTTGCCGACCGCGCGCAGCATCGGCAGGTCGGAGTAGGAGTCCGAGTAGGCGAAGGAGGCGGCGAGGTCGACGTCGTGGGCGGCGGCGAAGGCGCGCATCGCCTCCACCTTGCCCTCGCCGTAGACGAACGGGCCGTCGAGCCGGCCGGTGAAGCGGCCCGCGGCGTCGACCTCCCAGCGGGTGCCGATGCCGCCGTCCATCCCGAGCACCGTCGCCAGCAGCTCGACCACGTCGTTGCCGGCGGCGCTGACGATGAAGGTGCGCCGGCCGGCGTCCTGGTGGTCGTGCACCTCGTCGAGCATCCGCGGGTAGATGCGCGGCAGCACCTCGGCCAGCACGTCCGGCCCCAGGCGCTCGATCGTCCGCGCGGGGACGCCCGCGATCAGCTCGCGGGCGACCCGCAGGACCTCGCCGGTGCGCTCGTCGTCGGCGCCCCGCAGGCGGTAGCGCAGGTGCTCGAGGCTCCAGCGGGCGAGCCGCCGCCGACGCACGATCCCGTGGCGGGCGGCGACGCGGGCGAACTGCATCGCCGAAGACCCCGCCATCAGGGTCTTGTCGAGGTCGAAGAAGGCGGCGGCCCGCTGCGCGGTCACACCTCGACGACGATGGCGTCGCCCTGCCCGCCGCCGGAGCAGATCGCCGCCACGCCGAGGCCGCCGCCCCGCCGGGCCAGCTCGTGCACGAGCGCGCCGACGATCCGCGCGCCGGAGGCGCCGATCGGGTGCCCGAGCGCGATCGCGCCCCCGTTGACGTTCACCTTCTCCTCGTCGATGCCCAGCATCCGCATCGAGTTGAGGGCGACCGAGGCGAAAGCCTCGTTGATCTCCCACAGGTCGACGTCGGCGGGCGTCTTGCCGATCTTCTCCAGCGCCTGCTTGGCCGCCTTGGCCGGCGTCTTGGCGAGGTACGGGAAGTCGTCGGCGACGGTGCCGTAGGAGACGATCCGCGCCAGCGGCTCCTTGCCGGCCTGCCGCGCCCACTCCTCGGAGGCGACCACGACCGCGGCCGCGCCGTCGTTGACGCCCGGCGCGTTGCCCGCCGTGTGCGTGGCGTCCTCGCCGCCGATCGCCGGCAGCTTGGCCAGCGTCTCCAGCGTGGTGTCGGGGCGGATCGCCTCGTCGGCCTCGACCGTGTTCTCGCTCTTGCGCGTGCGCACGGTCACCGGCACGATCTCCTCCGCCAGCCGCCCGGCGTCGGTGGCCTCGGCGGCGAGCCGGTGCGAGCGCTCGGCGAAGCGGTCCATGTCGACGCGGGAGATCTCCAGCTCGTTGGAGACCTCGCTCGCCTCGTTGATCATCTGCTTGCCCGTGAACGGGTTGGTCAGCCCGTCGTGGGTCATCGCGTCGAGCGCCTTCACGTCGCCCATGCGGAACCCGAAGCGGGCGCCCGGCAGCAGGTAGGGAGCGTTGCTCATCGACTCCATGCCGCCGGTGACGGCCACCTGCGCCTCGCCGGCGCGGATCGCGAGGTCGGCGAGCCCGAGGCTGCGCATCCCCGAGGCGCAGACCTTGTTCACGGTCTCCGAGGGGACCTCCTTCGGGATGCCGCCCTTGATCTGCGCCTGACGCGAGGGGATCTGCCCCTGCCCGGCCTGCAGGACCTGGCCAAAGACGACCTGCTCGACTTGCTCGGGCTCGACGCCGGAGCGCTCGAGGGCGGCCGTGATCGCGTGGCCGCCGAGGTCGGTCGCGTCGAGCGAGGAGAGAGCGCCGCCCATCTTCCCGAAGGGGGTGCGCGCGGTTCCGAGGATGACTGAGCTGGGCATCGCCTGCCTTTCGTCTCGCGAATTCGTGAAGTCCGTCGAGGCCCTCGCCTCGGCCGGGAAGATAGCGGGCGGCTCCCCGCGCCGAGCGGGCGCGGGGATAGACTCGCCCGCCGTGGAGCTTCGCGTCCAGTCGCCCGACATCTCCCAGGCGCAGGCCGACCTGCTCGTCGTCGGCCTCTACGAGGGCGGCGAGCTGCCGCCGGAGCTGGCCGGCGCGCCCGGCGCCGCCGACGCCGACGGTCGCCCGAAGCGGACCGCGGTGCTGTACCCGGAGGGGGCGCCGCGGACGCTGGCCGTCGGGCTCGGCGAGCGCGAGGAGGCCGACGCGGAGCGCTTCCGCGAGGTCGGCGCGCGGGCGGCGAAGCGGGCGCGCGAGCTGGGGGCCGAGCGCCTCGCCCTGCTGCCGCCCGACTCCGAGAGCCCGGCGGCGACGGCGGCGGCGCTGGTCACCGGCGCGCTGCTGGGCGCCTACCGCTTCGACCGCTTCAAGAGCGGCGCCGAGGAGGACGAGGAGGAGCGCGGCCCGCGCGAGCTGATCGCCCTGGTGCCGGCGCAGCTGGAGGGCGCGGTCCGCGAGGCGGGCGTCCTGGCGGCGGCCCAGAACCGCGCCCGCGACCTGCAGAGCACGCCGGCCAACTTCGCCACCCCGGCGCGCCTGGCCGAGCGCGCGGCGGAGATCGCCGCCGCCCACCCGGCGGTCGAGGCCGAGGCGCTGGGACGGGCGGAGCTCGAGGCCAAGGGCATGGGCGGGCTGCTCGCGGTCAGCCGCGGCAGCGCCGAGGAGCCGCGCCTGATCGTGCTCCGCCACCGCGGCGGCGGCGACGGCCCGACGCTGGGCCTGGTCGGCAAGGGCGTCACCTTCGACACCGGCGGCATCTCGCTGAAGCCCGGGTCCGGGATGCACGAGATGAAGATGGACATGTCGGGCGCCGCCGCGGTGCTGGAGGCAGTGGCGGCGATCGCCGAGCTGGCGCTGCCGGTGGACCTGGTCACGGTCGTCCCGTCGACCGAGAACATGCCCTCGGGGACGGCGCTGAAGCCGGGCGACGTGATCACCCAGTACGGGGGCAAGACGGTCGAAGTGCTGAACACCGACGCCGAGGGGCGGCTGATCCTCGCCGACGCGCTCGGCTACGCGCGCGACTTGGGTGCCGAGCGGATCGTCGACATCGCCACCCTGACCGGCGCCGTGGTGATCGCCCTCGGCTCCACCTACGCGGCGCTGCTCGCCAACGACGACGAGCTGGCCGCGGCGGTGCTGGAGGCCGGCGAGCGCAGCGGCGAGCTGACCTGGCGCCTGCCCCTGCACCCGGAGTACAAGCGGCTGATGAAGGGCAAGGTCGCCGACCTCTCCAACATGGCTTCGCAGCGCAAGGCGGGCACGATCGCCGCCGCCTCCTTCCTCGAGGAGTTCGTCGGCGAGACTCCGTGGGCGCACGTCGACATCGCCGGCACCGCCTGGGACGTCGGCCGCGAGTACACGGGCAAGGACGCGAGCGGCTTCGGCGTCCGGCTGCTGGTCGAGCTGGCGCGCTCGCTTGCCGCCTGAGGCGCGGCGCCCGCCCTCAGCCTTCGCCGAAGATCATGCAGGTCGAGGTGCCGTGGGCGAGCAGCTTGCCGCTCTCCGCCTCGACCAGGCGCCCCTCGGAGGTCGCCTGGCGGCGGCCCCGGTAGACGACCTCGGCCGAGCACAGCACGCGCCCGGTGTCGCGGGTCAGCGGTCGCACGTACTTCACCTCCAGCCCCAACGACGTGTAGCCGACCCCGGCCGGCAGCGTCGTGTGCACGGCGCAGCCGAGCGCCGAGTCGAGCAGCGTCGCCGTGTAGCCGCCGTGGACGAGCCCGATCGGGTTGTAGTGCTCCTCCCCCGGTTCGCCCTCGAACACGACCCGGCCCTCCCCGAGCTCGATCGGCCGCAGCCGCATCGTCACCGCGATCGGGGGCGGCGGCATCTTGCCGGCGATCACCGCCGCCATGTACTCGAAGCCGCTCATCCGCGCCCCGGCTTCGGCGGTCCGCACCGGGTCCTGCCAGGTGATCGTGCGACTGCGGCTCGAGGACGGGTCGGCGGCCGCGAAGGCCGCCGCGCTCTCGACCGCCGTCCGCTCGCCGGCGGTGATCGTGCCGTCCTCGCTCACCGGGCGCCGATCCTCTTCGCCTCGGCCCCGCGGTCGGCACGGGGCGGCCGGGACGGGTAGTGCAGGTCGGCCGCGATCTCCTGCTCGGTGAGGGCGATGCGGGCGACGCGGCGGCGCTGGTGCTTGTGCCTGTGGATCAGCTTCATGGTCCCTCCGATCGGCCGGGCGTGCGGCCGCCGCGGCCACCGGCCGCCGTGGCGGCGACGGGGGCCCGGCGGTGCGGGCGGCGCTTCGGTTGCTTGACGCAACTCACGACACGCCCAGCGTACCGGAGTCGGTTGCGTGATGCAACCTCTTGTGAGAAGATCGACCGGTGCTCGGCCGCGATTACCCAGGCCAGTTCTGCTCGATCGCCAAGTCGCTGGAGGTGATCGGCGAGCGCTGGACGCTGCTGATCGTGCGCGACGTGATGCTGGGCAACCGCCGCTTCGGGCAGATCCAGCGCTCGCTCGGGGTGGCGCGCAACGTGCTCTCGGCGCGGCTGCAGCGGATGGTCGACGAGGGCATCCTCGAGCGTCGCGCCTACCAGCACAGCCCGCCCCGCCACGAGTACTTCCTGACCGAGAAGGGGCTGGACCTGTGGCCGGCGCTGATCGCCCTGCAGGCCTGGGGCGACCGCTACTCGGCCGGCCCCGAGGGGCCGCCGATGGTGATCGTCCACAAGCGCTGCGGCAAGCCGATCAGCGACCGCGGCATCTGCGAGCACTGCGGCGAAGTGCTCCACGCCCGCGACGCGCGCGCCGTCCCCGGCCCGGGCCTGCGGGCGCGCGGCGAGGGGGCCGGGCGCGGGGAGCGCGCCGACGCGGAGCGGGCGGAGGCCGGGGCCGCCGCGGCGCCCGCGGCGCGCTAGCGCGCCGCGCTAGCGTTGGGTTGCAAAGCGGCGAGAGGAGGAGCGATGGCGACGGTGGCGCCCGAGCAGACGCGGGAGCGGATCTTCATCGGCGGGGAGTGGGTCG
>Ga0207864_1000685_pt1 | contig 43922 bp, 44 predicted proteins | sample HigsolmetaAR202D_FD_184834 | JGI IMG/M metagenome (GOLD analysis project Ga0207864, IMG submission 184834) | Ionic liquid and high solid enriched microbial communities from the Joint BioEnergy Institute, USA - AR20-2-D (SPAdes) (version 2) ...
GGCGCGGCGCCCTCCCCCTCCGGGGACGGCGCCGCGCCGGCCGTGCGTCGCGCTGACGTGTCAGTTCTGCTGTGCCGCCAAGGCTGCTCGGCGCTCTGCCTCGCTCAGGCCCCCCCAGATCCCGTGAGGCTCACGGATGCGGAGCGCGTACTCGAGGCACGGCTCGCGCACCGAACACGTGGCGCAGATGGCCTTGGCTTGCTCCTCCCGACGCAGCTTCTCGCTCTTGCGCTCGAAGTGCGACGGCGGGAAGAACACGGCGGCCTGCGGGCCGCGACACGCGGCGCGCATCTGCCAATCTTCTTCAACGCGCTGTGCACTCACAGACATACCCCCCCTTCCTCCGGCGGACGATAACGCCGTCGGAAGGAACCGGACAAGGGGCAGTTTGGGGCGCGGCGGCCGGATAGACCCGGCGATGTCCCAGGTCAGGCGCTTGTGAACAGGCGGTAACCGGAACCTTCAGCGCTATGACGGCCGGCGCGGGTGGGTCGAAATGGCGACGGCGCGAATGGGGAAGGAGGGGCGGTCCGGCGCCGTGGCTACTGCCGGGAGCGGGCGCGCTCCCGATGGTCCCGGGCGCCGCCCTCCTCGGGCTCGACCTCCAGCACGAGCCCCTCGATGGCCACGACCCGGGCCCGCTCGCCCTTGCGGATGGGCGTCGCCCGGTTGGTGCGGGCGCGCCAGGGGGCGCCCCGCAGGGTGATGACCCCGTCGGGGGCGATGTCGGTGCGGGCGTCGCCCATCTCGCCGATCATCCAGTCCCGGCCGATCGTCGGGGTCGAGAACCGGCTCCGCACCATCGTCGGCATGCCGGAGACCATGGCGAGCGTCATGCCGACGAAGGCGACGAGAAGCGTGATCCAGCTCGCCGAGACCCCGTCGTAGAGCAGCAGCGAGCCGAGCACGAAGCTCACGGTGGCGATGCCGGTCCACACGCGGGGCACGCCGGTCTGCACGTCGACGCCGTAGCCGAACATGGCGAACAGCAGGAGCGCGACGCCGACCGGCCGGAACGGCAGCACGGACAGCCCGTAGCAGCCGAGCACGAGCGAGCCGGCGCCCACCATGCCGGCGATGCCCACCCCCGCCGTGAAGAGCTCGAACAGCAGCAGCCCCAGGCCGATGACGAACAGCAGGTAGGCCACGTTGGGGCTGGCGACGGTGTGCATGACCTCGCCGAACACGTCGAGCCCGGTGAAGGCGACCTCGGTCGTCGGGCGGCGCTCGCCGTCGACGACCTCGGTCCGGAACCCGTCGATCTCCACGACGAAGGTGAGGATCGTCGGGGCGTCGTTGTCGACCAGGTCGAGCTCGACGGCCCGGCGGGCGCCGACCCGGTCGCCCACGTCGACCGAGCCCAGGTCGCCGGGCTCGAGGCCGCGGGCCTCGAGCAGCGCGGGGGTCACCTCGACGCTGGAGCCGACCGACACGCCGGTGAGGTCGGCGGCGGCCAGGACGCGCACGGCCTCGTCGGCCGCCTTGGAGCCCGAGGGCCCGACCCACACGGCCACGGGCACGGGCGACCGCTCGATCGTCGCCACGAGGTCGTCCATCTCGCCGTCCGAGATGACGGCGCCGCCGCTGTCGAACTGCAGCACGAGCGCCAGCGGGCAGGTCTCGGCGGCGTCGGCGACCTGGTCCTCGATCAGGTCGGCGAGCACGGGGTCGATCAGCCCGTCCACCTCGACGACCACCACCCGGTCGCTCCGCTCGGCGCACCGGTCCCGGGCGCCGCCGGGAGCAGCGACGGCCACCAGCCCCGCCCCGGCCACGGCGAGCGCCGCCACGGCCCGGGCGGCCCACCGGCGGGGTCCACGCGCACGCCGTCCGGGCCGGGGCCGCGCCTTCGCTACAGTCCCGCGAGCCGCCGCGGAGGTGGCCGACGACGACGTGCGCTGTGGATCCTGAACAGTTCTTCGCTGCATCCCGGCTGGTCATCGTGGCCGGGAAGGGCGGGGTCGGCAAGACGACGGTCAGCGCCACGCTGGCCCGGGCCGCCGCCCTCGCCGGCCTGTCGACGCTCGTCGTGGAGGTCGAGGGCCGCTCCGGGCTGGCGTCGATGTTCGGCCAGGGCGAGCTCGGCTACGAGGAGGTCGTGCTGTCGCCGGGGGGCGGGCCCGACGGCGCCGCGGACGTGCGGGCCCGCACGCTCACGGCCGACGCGGCGTTGCTCGAGTACCTCGAGGACCACGGCATGTCCCGCATCTCGCGGCGCCTCGTCGCCACGGGCGCGCTCGACGTCGTGGCCACCGCGGCGCCCGGCATCAAGGACATCCTCCTGCTCGGCAAGGTGAAGCAGCTCGAGCGGGCCGGGGTGGCCGACCTCATCGTCCTCGACGCCCCGGCCGCCGGCCACGCCATCACCTTCCTGCAGTCGGCGCGCAGCCTGCTCGACACCGTGAGCGTCGGCCCGATCAACGCCCAGGCCCGCGACGTGCTCGAGCTGCTGGAGGACCACCGGCGCTGCCAGGTGGTGCTGGTCACCATCCCCGAGGAGACGCCCGTGAACGAGGCCGTCGAGACGGCGTTCTCGCTGGAGGACCGGGTGGGCGTCGGGCTGGGGCCGATCGTGGTCAACGGCGTCTACCCACCGGTCGACGGGCTCGTGACCACCCCGGCGGAGGTCGAGGCGGCGGCGGCCGAGGCCGGCGTGGCGCTGCGCCCGGGCGAGGCCGAGGTCCTGGCCGAGGCGGCCCGGTTCCGGCTCGACCGCATGGCGCTGCAGGCCGCGCAGATCGAGCGGCTGGCCGCCGGCCTGCCCCTGCCGCAGATCCGGCTGCCGTTCCAGTTCACCGCCGAGATCGGTCCCGCCGAGGTGGACGCGCTGGCCCGGGCCCTGCTGGCCGAGGTCGAGTCCCTGGCGGGGCTGCCGCTGTGACCGGGACCGGCAGCGTCGAGGCGGGCGGCGACGTGCGCACCGCCCCGACCCCCGGCGCCCGGCTGCGCGAGCTCGTGGCCGAGCGGCGCATCGTCGTGTGCTGCGGCTCGGGCGGCGTCGGCAAGACGACCACCTCGGCGGTCATGGCCCTGGAGGGTGCCCGGCTGGGGCGCCGCACCGTCGTCGTGACGATCGACCCGGCGAAGCGGCTGGCCGACGCCCTCGGCCTCGCCAGGCTGACCGACCGGCCCAGCCGGATCGACGGCGACTGGCCGGGCGAGCTGTGGGCCACGATGCTCGACACCAAGTCGACCTTCGACGCCCTGGTGCTCAAGCACGCCCGCACGCCCGAGCAGGGCGAGCGCATCCTCGCCAACCGGTTCTACCGGAACATCTCCGGGGCCCTGTCGGGCACCCAGGAGTACATGGCGATGGAGAAGCTCTACGAGCTCCACGAGGAGACCGACTTCGACCTCGTGGTCGTGGACACCCCGCCGACCCGGCACGCCCTCGACTTCCTCGACGCGCCGCGGCGGCTGTCCCGGTTCCTCGACCACCGCCTGTTCCGGTTCCTGATGGCGCCGAGCCGGGGCTTCGTCCGGGCGGTCAACGTCGCCGCCCAGACCTTCCTGCGCACGGTGTCCAGGGTCGTGGGGGGCGACGTGGTCGACGACGCCATCGCCTTCTTCCAGGCCTTCGAGGGGATGGAGGAGGGCTTCCGCCAGCGGGCGGCCCGCGTCAACGAGCTGCTCGCGGCGCCCGAGACCGCGTTCGTGCTGGTCGCGTCGCCCCGCCGGGACACCGTCGAGGAGGCGCAGTACTTCGCCGACCGGCTGCGGGAGGGCGGCATCGCGGTCCAGGGGCTCATCGTCAACCGGGTCCACCCGTCCTTCGCCGTCGGCGGGGGCCCGGTCAGCGAGGTCGTGGCCGCCGGCACGGCCGAGCGGGCCAGGAGCCTGGCGGGGACGGCGATCGGCGCCCTCTACCGCAACCTGGCCGACTTCCAGGCGGTGGCGGGCAGCGAGCACGCCCACCTGGCCGGGCTGGCCGAGGCCGTGGCGCCGGCGCCGGTCGTGTGGGTCCCGTTCCTGCGCAGCGACGTCCACGACATCGCCGGCATGGAGCAGATCGCCCGGCACGTCTTCGCGCGGTCCGGCGCCTAGGGGGCGGGCCGGTCCCGGGCGCCCGGCGCCGCGCGCCGCCCGGTCCGGCCTACTCGGCCTCCTCGGCGGCCTTGGCCGCCTCGTCGAGCGCCGCCACGGCGTCCTCGACCGTCTCGGTGACCGGCACGATGCGGTCGAACCCGGTGGTGTGCAGCAGGCGGGTGAGGGTGGGCCGGCTGCAGGCGACGGCGACGTCGCCCCCGGCCTCGCGCGCCCGGCGGATGCCCCCGATCAGCGCGCCGAGGCCCGCCGAGTCCATGAACGGCACCGACGACAGGTCGATGAGCAGGTAGCGCTTGTCGGCCAGCTCGCCCAGCGCGTCGCGGAACTGCCCGACGGTGTAGGCGTCGAGCTCGCCCACCGGGCGGCACACGGTGTAGCTGTCGGCCTGGTCTACCTGGATGTCGAGCACGAACTTCTCCTCCCGGGGACCCGGTCCGGCGATGGTAGCGGTGCCGGGACGCCCTGTCGGCCGCCTTCACGGGACCGTTCGGGACCTGTAGCGAACCCTCCACCGCCGGCGCTGGAACCCGGGCGGGCCCGGCCCGTAGCCTCCCCACCGTGCCCGACGTGCTGATCGCCACCGACGCCGACTGGATCTTCGAGGACGTCGACCAGGCCCTCGCCGACGAGGACACCCGGGTGCTGCGGGTGCGCCGGGGCCGCGACGTCCCGGAGGCGGTGCGCAAGGTCCAGCCCGCCCTGGTCGTGCTCGACCTCCAGATCGGCAACATGGGTGGCATCGCCACGGCGCTGCACCTCGAGCAGGAGTTCGACGCCGGCACGCTGACCCCGGTGCCGATCCTGCTGCTGCTCGACCGGCCGGCCGACGTCTTCCTCGCCCGCCGCTACGGCGTCGACGGCTGGATCTTCAAGCCGCTCGACGCGTTCCGGCTGCGGCGGGCGGCCCGGACGCTGCTGGCGGGCGAGGACTACCAGGAGAGCCCGGCGCTGGCGTCGTGACCCCCGGGCGGCCGGCCCGCGGCGCGGCATGCCGTTTCCAGGCTGCGCCACGGAGCGGGTAGAGTGTCTGACCCGGTCGACCGGTTCCCACGGCGGGCCCGGCGGCCGGCATCCACTCCGGGTGGTGGCTCAGCTTGGCAGAGCGCTGCGTTCGGGACGCAGAGGTCGCGAGTTCAAATCTCGCCCACCCGACCACGGAGAGGGCCTGGTCACAGGCCCTCTCGTCGCGTTCGGGCCGGCGTGGTCCCGGTGCTGCGCCCCCGGACCGTCGACGTCGTCCGTCAGCGAGAACGAGGGGAGGGTCACGATGAGCCTGGGCCTGCTGTGGAGGCGTGTGGACCCTGCCGATCCCGAGGGGCGACCGGGGTCGGCGGGCGCCCACCTGCTGCGCCGCCCCCTGGTGGTCGGTGCGCTGGTCCTCGACGTCGTCCTGCTCGTGGTCGGGGTGTGGCTCGTGGCCAGGGGGGACGTGCCTCTCGGCGTCCTCGTGCTGGTCCTCTCGAGCGTTGTCACGGGCAGCGTCCTCACACGGGTCGCCCGGACCCGGGCGGCGGAGGCCGCCGAGGCGCCGGGGACGCCGGCCGGTGGGCCATCATGAGGCGGTGACGACCCGGGGGCGCCGAGGGGACGGGGAGCCGGCGGCCGGTGCCGCCCGGCGCCGGTCGCGACCGGGCGCCGCGTGGGCGGCGGCCGCCCTGGCCCTGGCCGTGCTCGGGGCCTGCGGGGGCGGCGACGGCGAGCCCGCGCCGGAGGCGGGGGCCGGCGACGAGGCGGGGGCGGCGGCCTCCGCCGAGCACGGCACGCCGCTCGAGGTCGACGTGACGACCGAGACCTTCGTCGACACGACGCGGCCGACGCCGGCGGGGGCCGAGACCCCGGCCCGGCCCGACCGCACGATCGTCACCCGCATCACCCACCCGACCTCGGGCGGGCCCTACCCGCTCCTCGTCCTCTGCCACGGGGCGAGCGGCCACCCCGACGAGTACACGGAGACGATGCGGGTCTGGGCCGCCGACGGGTTCGTCGTGGCCGCGCCGCACTTCCCGCTGACCAACCGGGACGTGCCCTCGGCGCTGTCCAACGTCCCCGACGTCGTCAACCAGCCGGGCGACGTCTCGTTCGTCATCGACCAGGTGCTGGCCGCGTCCGAGGACCCGTCCAGCCCGCTGCACGGCCTCGTCGACCCCGAGGCCGTCGGCGTCGTCGGCCACAGCCTCGGCGGCGCCACGACCTGGGCGGTCGCGTTCGACACCGCCACCCGTGACGACCGCGTCGACTCGGCGGTCGTCTTCGCCGGCCTGACGATGCCGATGCCGGGCGGCGAGCTGGACCTCGACTCGGGCCTGCCGCTCCTCGTCCTGCACGGCGACGCCGACGACGTCCCCCTGGAGCTCGACCTCGAGCCCTTCGAGCGGGCGGCGCCGCCCAAGTGGTTCGTCACGCTCCACGGCGCCGACCACCGGGTCGCCTTCACCGACGACGAGTCTCCCTACGACGAGCTCGTCACCCGCACCGTGCTCGACTTCTGGCACGGGACCCTCGACGGCGACGACGAGGCCCTCGCCCGGGTGGCCGAGGACGCCAGCCACCCGACCCTGTCCACGGTCCGGCACGAGTAGCGGCCCCGCCGGTGTCACGCGGGCCGGACGTTGTGGTTGCCGCGGAAGACGTTGCCGGGGTCCCACTCCCGCTTCAGCGTGGCCAGGCGGCCGTACTTCTCGTCGCCGTACGCCGCCCGCACCCGGTCCTGGCCCTCGTCACCGACGAAGTTGAGGTAGACGCCGCCGTTCGTGTAGCGGGCGATGTCGCGCCGGAAGGCGCGCGCCCACTCGACGTTGCGGTCCGTGTCGGCCGGGTCCTCCCACACGGCGAACGGGTGGGTGATCCACCGGGCCGACCGCTTCGTCATCGGCGTGGCGTCCTCGGGCACCCGGGCCACGGCCCCGCCCCACGGGAAGAGGATCTGCTGGGCGAGCGGCGACTGCCGCTCGAACCCGTACTTCACGAAGACGTCGAGGGCGGCGTCGGGGAACTCGTCGTGGTACTCGGCCGACCAGTAGTTGCGCATGCCCGGGGGGTCGTCGATCAGGCACTGGAAGTCCGTGTACGGCATCGGCCCGACCAGGTCGACCTCGGGCGCCAGGGCGCGGAGGGGGGCCATCGCGTCGGCGCCGTCGTCGATGTCGCCGTCCCACATGCCGACCACCGCGACGAGGGTCTGGCCCTGCAGGTGCGGGGGGACGAACTCCTCGGGCGGGCCGGTGATGAACACCAGGCCCGAGCCGAGCTCGTCGGGCGCCGTCCCGGCGACGTCGCGGTAGAGCCGGGCGACGTCGGTGGCGGCCTCGCCGGGCCAGAGCAGGAGGCCGGCGGTCACGATCGGCCCGACCGGGTGGAGCCGGAACACGAACGACGTGGCCACGCCGAAGTTGCCGCCCCCGCCGTGCAACCCCCAGAACAGCTCGGGGTTCTCGTCCTCGCTGGCCGTGACCTGGCGGCCGTCGGCGGTGACCAGGTCGACCGACACGAGGTTGTCGCAGGCCAGGCCGTGCGAGCGCTCGAGCCAGCCGGACCCGCCGCCCAGTGTGAAGCCGGCCACGCCGGTGGTGGAGACGCGCCCCCCGGTGGTCGCGAGCCCGTGCTCCTGGGCGGCGCGGTCGAACTCGCCCCACGTCACGCCGGCGCCCACCCGGGCCTGCCGGGTGGTCGGGTCGACCTCGACGTGCTTCATCGGGCGCACGTCGACCACCAGGCCGCCGTCGTTCGTCGACATGCCCGCGACCGAGTGCCCGCCGGCGCGGACGGCCACCTCGTAGCCCTCCCGCCGGGCCAGGTCCAGGGCGTCGGCGACGTCCTCCGGCGTGGCGCACCCGGCGATCACCGCCGGGCGCTTGTCGATCATGGCGTTGAAGAGCGCGCGCGCCTCGTCGTAACGGGGATCGCCCGGGGAGATGACGTCCATGCCCGCCTCCAGGTCCGCTCGGATGCGTCGCGTGCCAGTCCACCACGGCACGTGGTGGCTGTACAGGGCCGGCAGCGGGATCCGTCCGGTCCGGGTCCGTCGTCGGTGCCGCGGTCGGATCTCGCCGACGATCCGCGCGCACGGTTGACCCGTCACCCCGCCCGGTGGTCGACTGGGCGACCACCCCGACCGGAGGTGAGCGATGTCCGGCCTCGTGGCGGCCCACGGACCGTTCGACCCCGCCGTCGGGCAGCGCATGCTCGACCGGCTCGCCCACCGCGGCCCCGACGGCGAGGGGACCCGCGCCGTCGGCGGCGCCTGGCTCGGCCACCGCCGGCTGGCGGTCGTCGACCTCGAGCGGGGCGCCCAGCCGCTGGGGACCGCCGCGGGCGACCTCTGGCTCGTCGGCGACGGCGAGGTGTACAACCACGAGGACCTGCGGGCCGAGCTGGGCGAGCACCGCTTCCGCACCCGCTCCGACCACGAGGTGGTGCTGCACCTCGTCGAGGACGCCGGCCTGCGGGCGTTCGAGCGGCTGTGGGGCGCCTTCGCCTTCGTGCTCGCCGGCGAGGACGGGCGCTTCGTCGCCTGCCGCGACACGCTGGGCATCGCCCCGCTCTACTGGTCCCGTCGGGGCGGTACGACCCTGTTCGCCTCGGAGCTGAAGGCGTTCGAGGGCGAGTGGCGGTCGGTCGTCGAACCGTTCCCGCCGGGCAACGCCTGGACACCGGCGCGCGGGCTCGTCCCCTGGCGGCCGCCACCCACGCCGACCCCGGTGCTGCTCCGCAGCCGTCGCCCGCACGACGACCCGCCCCGGTGGGTGTTCGACGCGCTGCGCGAGACCCTCGTCCGGGCCGTCGAGCACCTGCTGGTCGCCGACGTCCCGGTGGGGGTCTTCCTGTCCGGCGGGGTCGACTCGAGCATCGTCACCGCCATCGCCGCCCGCGCCGCGGCGGCCGCCGGGCGCACCGTCCCCACCTTCGCCGCCGGGATGGCCGGCAGCCGCGACATCGCCGCCGCCCGGGCCGTCGCCGAGCACCTCGGCACCGACCACCACGAGCTGATCTACACCGCGTCGGACGCGATCGACAGCGTCCCGGAGGTGATCGAGGTGCTCGAGTCGTTCGACCCCACCCTCGTCCACAGCGCGGTGCCCAACCACCTCGTGGCCCGGCTGGCCCGCCGTCACGTCAAGGTCGTGCTGGTGGGCGAGGGCGCGGACGAGCTGTTCGCCGGGTACGAGCACCTCCACCGGCTGGAGAGCGCCGACGCCCTGCACGACGAGCTGGTCGACCTGCTCGGCGGCATGCACATCGGGGGCCTGCAGCGGGTCGACCGGGTGACGAGCGCCAACGGGCTGGAGCCGCGCCTCCCCTTCCTCGACCTCGACCTCGTGGAGCTGGCGCTGGCCCTGCCGCCCGAGTGGAAGCTCGTCGGCCCGGGGCGGCCGAGCAAGTGGCTGCTCCGCCGGGCCTTCGAGGGCTGGCTGCCCGAGGAGGTGCTGTGGCGGGAGAAGCAGCAGTTCGGCGAGGGCACCGGCATGGACGAGGTGCTGCGCGAGCACTTCGGCGGGCTGGTCGGCGAGGACGAGCTGGCCCGCGAGCGCCACGCCGTCGACCCGCCGCTGCGCACCCGGGAGGAGCTGGCCTACCACCGGCTGTTCACCGAGCGTCTCCCGGGGGTGCCGGCCCAGGGCACGATCGGCCGGTTCGCCGAGGCCTGAGCGGGTCGGCGCCGCCGCCCCGCAGCGGTCAGTCCAGGTGGGCGGCCGGGGACCGCAGGCCGAGCAGCGCGTCCTCCTCCTCGGTGGCGAACACGTGCAGCCCGAGGCGGACCGAGATCTCCCGGCACACGTCCACGCCCCGGATGCTGTTGCCGTGCTCGTCGAGCCCGGGGGAGTAGACCCCGATCCCGAGCTTGCCCGGGATGGGGACGAGCAGACCGCCGCTGATGCCGCTCTTGGCGGGGACGCCGACCTCGAAGGCCCACTGGCCCGCGAAGTCGTACATCCCGCACGTGTACATGACGGTCAGCACGTCGCGGGCGTAGCGCCGGGGGAACGCGGCGTCGCCCGTCACCGGGTTGACGCCGCCGTTGGCCAGTGTCGCCGCCATCGTCGCCAGCGTGCGGCAGGTCACCGTCACCGAGCACTGCTGCAGGTAGAGGGCGAGCACCTCCTCGGGGTCGCCGTCGATCATCCCCTCGCTGCGCAGCAGGTAGACGATCGCCCGGTTGCGGTCGTCGGTGCGGATCTCCTGCTGGAAGACGTCCTCGTCGACCTCCAGCGGCTCACCGGCCGCCACCTGCATCAGCTCGAGGATGCGGGCCCGCTTGGTCGCCAGGTCGTCGCCCTCGACGAGGTCGACCGTGACCAGCGCACCGGCGTTGACCATGGGGTTGTAGGGGCGACGGGCCCGCTCGTCGAACACGATCGACCGGAACGAGTCGCCGCTCGGCTCGACGCCGACCCGGGACAGGACGTGCTCGCGGCCGTGGTCGGCCAGCGCCAGCGCGTAGGTGAACACCTTCGAGATCGACTGCATGGCGAACGGGACCTCGGCGTCGCCGACGCCGTGGTTGTCGCCCTCGAGGCTGGCCAGGGCGAGGCCGAAGTGCCGGATCTCCTCGCCGTCCGGCGCGTGGTAGCCGCGGCCCGGCGTGTAGCAGCGCACCTCCCGGTCCGGCGGAAGCTCCCGGTGCCGGCGGTGCAGGTCCTCCAGGCGGGCGTCGATCTGGCGCCGGATCTCCGAGGTCGTCATCGGTGCCTCCTCGGGGGCGAGGGTACGGGGCGGTCGGTGCCCGCCACGCATCGTGTCGCGCCGGCGGGGGTAGGGGGACCGGGCGGCGATGGACTTCTTCGACTACCTGGGCAACGTCCCCGAGTACCTGAGAGACGAGTGGCGGTCGTACCTCGACCTGGCGATCGACCACGCGCAGATCGTCGTCACCGCCATCCTGATCGCGACCGTCATCGGCGTCGGCCTCGGGGTCCTCACCTATCGGCGGCCGCCGGCGGCCAAGGTCGTGCTCACCGTCACCGGCACGTTCCTCACCATCCCGTCGTTCGCGCTGTTCGGCCTGTTCATCCCGATCTTCGGCCTCGGCTCCCGCCCGGCGATCGTGGCGCTGGTCATGTACGCGCTGCTGCCGATCGTGCGGAACACGATCACGGGCCTGCGCTCGGTCGACCCGGCGGTCACAGAGTCCGCGGTGGGCATGGGCCTGTCGCGCGGCCAGCGCCTGGCCCGCATCGAGCTGCCGCTCGCCTGGCCGGTCGTCGTCACCGGCATCCGGGTCTCGACGCAGCTCACGGTCGGCATCGCCGCCATCGCCGCCATCGTCAACGGCCCAGGGCTCGGCGGCCCGATCTTCCAGGGCCTGCGAGCCACCGGCACGCAGCGGGGGTTCAACCTGGCCTTCTCGGGCACCGTCAGCGTCGCCCTCCTGGCCCTGCTGTTCGACCTCCTCTTCCAGGTGATCGCCCGCCTGACGACCTCGAAGGGGCTCCGATGACCGACGCCTCGCGCTCGCCCGAGCCGATGATCCGGCTGGAGTCGCTGACCAAGCGCTACCCGGGCCAGGCCGTGCCCGCGGTCGACGGGATCACGCTCGACATCCCCAAGGGGGAGATCGTCGTGCTCGTCGGGCCGTCCGGCTGCGGCAAGACGACGGTGCTCAAGATGATCAACCGGCTCATCGAGCCGACGTCCGGCCGGGTCCTCATCGGCGGCGAGGACGTGACCCGGGCCGACGCCGACGAGCTGCGGCGCCACATCGGCTACGTCATCCAGCAGATCGGCCTGTTCCCCCACATGACCGTGGCCGAGAACGTCGGCATGGTCCCGAAGCTGCTGCGCTGGGAGAAGCAGCGCATCGCCGCCCGGGTCGACGAGCTCCTCGAGCTGGTCGGCCTCGACCCCGCCGAGTACCGCGACCGCTACCCGAAGGAGCTCTCCGGTGGACAGCGCCAGCGCGTCGGCGTCGCCCGGGCGCTCGGGGCCGACCCGCCGGTCATGCTCATGGACGAGCCGTTCGGGGCGATCGATCCGATCACCCGGGACCGCCTGCAGAACGAGTTCCTGCGCATCCAGGCCGACGTGCGCAAGACGATCGTCTTCGTCACCCACGACATCGACGAGGCCATCAAGATGGGCGACCGGATCGCCATCCTGCGCGAGCAGTCGCACATCGCCCAGTACGACACGCCCGAGGCCATCCTCACCGCCCCGGCCGACGGCTTCGTCGAGGACTTCATCGGCGCGGGCGCGGCGCTCAAGCGGCTCAACCTGACCCGGGTGCGCGAGGTGCCGCTCGACCACTGGCCGGCCGCCTCGGTGCACGAGGACCGCGCCCGCCTGCGCCGCCTGCTGGCCGAGAGCGAGCAGGGCTCGCTGCTGCTGCTCGACGAGGAGGACCGCCCCCTGCGGTGGGTCACCGCCCGGGACCTCGCCCGTGAGCGCGAGCCCCTGCACCGGGTCGGCCTCCCCGCCACGGCGGTTGTCGAGCCCCACGCCACCCTGCACGACGCCCTCGACGAGATGGTCACCTCGACCGTCGGCTGCGCCATCGTCGTCGACCGGCGCGGCCGCTACCAGGGCGTGGTCGACCTGGGCACGGTCACGAGCGCCATCGACGAGATGCGCAGCGACGTCCGCCGACGCGACCGGGCCGTCGCCGAGGCGGAGGCCGCCCCCGGCGACGCCGTCGGGGAGGTGGGCTGAGTGACCGCCCCCACCGTCGACCGCGGCGGCGACGTCGCCGGCGCCGGCGACGCCCTCGCCGCCGAGGAGCTCGTCGAGGAGCTGGGCGGCCCGTCCCCGCTGTGGCGGTGGGTCGGCACGCCGGTCGTGCTCGCCGGCGTCTGCGCTGCGCTCTACGTCTACGTCCAGGGGCAGGACCTCGACCGCATCGAGGAGGCGGCGCTCAACGCCCCCATGATCCGCCAGCGCGTCCTCGAGCACCTCGAGCTCACCGCGGTGTCGACGTTCTTCGTGATCGTCATCGCCGTCCCGCTGGGGATGCTGGTCACGCGCCCGGCCACCCGCCGGCTCGCGCCCGCGGTCCTCGCGGTCGCGAACGTCGGCCAGTCGATCCCGTCGATCGGCATCCTCGTGCTGCTCGCCGTCGTCGTCGGGATCGGCTTCGAGCAGGCGATCACGGCGCTCGTGCTGTACGCCGTGCTGCCGGTCCTGCGGAACACGATGGTCGGGCTCGACCAGGTCGACCGGTCGCTCATCGAGGCCGGTCGGGGCATGGGGATGACCGCGCGCCAGGTGCTGCTGCGCATCGAGCTGCCGCTCGCCGTGCCCGTCATGCTCGCGGGCATCCGCACGGCGCTGGTCATCAACGTCGGGACCGCCGCGCTGGCGACGTTCATCGGCGCCGGCGGCCTGGGCTGGATCATCAACCAGGGCAACATCCACGACCGGACGCCGGTCCTCGTCACCGGCAGCGTCCTGACCGCGGTCGTCGCGCTCGCCCTGGACTGGATCGCGGGGATCGTCGAGGACCTCCTCCGACCGAAGGGGACCTGAGCGTCCCGCCCCGCCGCCACGGCCGCGACCAGGAGGAAGAGACCACATGCACACCACGCGCAGACTGACGAGCGGCCTCGCGGCGCTGTCCGCGGCGGCGCTGCTCGCGGCCGGCTGCGGCGACGGCGGCGGCGACGCCGCCGACGTGTCGATCTGCGTCGGCGGCGAGTTCGCCACCCGCCCCGACGGGCTCCCCGGGCTGGAGGAGGCCTACGACTTCGAGCTCCCGGCCGACGCCGTCACCGCCCTCGACGAGGACGCCCTGGTCTACAGCGAGGTCGACGCCGGGAACTGCACGTTCGGCTCGATCTTCGCCACCGACGGGCGGGTCGGCGCCCTGGGGCTGACCGTCCTGGAGGACGACGAGGGCTTCTTCCCGCCGTTCAACGGCTCGCTCACCGTGCGTGCCGACGTGCTGGAGGCCAACCCCGAGCTCGAGGAGCTGTTCGCCCCCATCTCCGAGGTGCTCGACGACGAGACGATGGTCGAGCTGAACGCCCAGGTCGACGTCGAGGGCGAGGACCCGGAGGACGTCGCCCGGGCCTGGCTCGACGAGAACTCGGACCTGGTCGAGGACGTCGACCTGTCCGGCGCGTCGTTCACCGTCGGGTCGAAGGAGTTCACCGAGCAGCTCATCCTCGGCCACCTGACCATGCTCGTGCTGGAGGAGGCCGGGGCGGACGTCCGGGACCGGACGGGCCTGGTCGGCAGCACGACCGTCCGGGAGGCGCTGCTCTCCGGCGACATCGACATGTACTGGGAGTACCTCGGCACGGGCTGGGTGACCTACCTCGACAACACCGAGGCCATCCCCGACGTCGACGAGCAGTACGAGGCCCTGCAGGCCGCGGACGAGGCCAACGGCGTCGCGTGGCTCCCGCCGGCGCCGTTCAACAACACCTACGCCATCGCCATGACCGAGGAGCGCGCCGACGAGCTCGGGATCTCGACGATCTCGGAGATGGCCGAGCTGGTCCGCGAGGAGGGCTGAGGGCCGGCCGCGGGCCGGGCCGCGCCTAGCGGGCGGCCCGGCCGGTGGTGGTCAGCTCGACCGCCGCCCGCCACGACGCCGGGTCGACCGCCACGGCGGCCCGGTCGCCGTGGCCGAGGATGCGGCGGCAGTCGTCGATGGCGGCGGTGAGCATCTCGCGCAGCACGCGGTCGGGGTCGGGGATGCAGGCCTGGGCCACCCCGACGACCGCCTGGCGCAGCGTGTTGGCGGCGGCGTAGCGGCGGAAGCCCTTGAGGCTGGTGCGGATCTCGCGGGTGAAGCTGCGGGCCCACCGCTCGGCGTCCGGCGCCTGGGCGAGCGCCCACCGGCTCCCGGGGCTCAGCGTCCCCGGGGGCCGGCCCTCGAGGTCGTCGCGCATGCGCTCGGCGGCCAGGATCGACACGGCGAGCACCCGCTGCCGCTCGGCGGCGACGACCGGCAGCGCCGTCGTCGCGGCCCGGAGGGTGACCTGCACGTCGACGGCGGGGTCGTCGCCGTTCAGCCCGATCACCGACGGGACGAGGGGCGCGAGCTCGCGGCGCCCGGCGTCGGAGGTGTGGTCGTTGACCAGCCGGGCGAGCGCGGCGAGCAGGGGGTGCGTGCAGGCCGGGTGGTCGCTCCACCGCTCACCGGCCAGGAACGAGGCCAGCTCCATGAAGCAGGCGCCCTTCCTCGGGTTGCGGTGCTTGCCGCGGGACAGCTGGGGGACCAGCTCGGGCACGGGGCCGTCGTGTCGGGTCATGAGGCACCCCCGGGGTCGTCGGGCCTCTCGCCTCCTAGTCTGCGACCTGTGCGGCGGCCTGGCCACCCCCTGTCACCCGGCGGCACGGGCGGTCCGGCGGCCGAGGGCCCGGCGGTCGTGCTGCTCGCCGGCGGGCCGCAGGCCGTCGAGGAGCTGCGCCGGGCCGGCGTGCGCCGCGGCGCGCCGGTCGCCCTCGCCGTCGACGCCGCCGCCGGGGTCGGGATGGCGGCGGCCGGGCGCCGGCTGGCGGTGCCGGCGGCCGACGCCGACCCGGCGTCGGTCGTCGACGAGGTGGAGCGGGTGCTGCGGCCCCGCTGGGTCTGGTGGGACGCCGGCACGGCCGTCCGGCTCGTGGCCGCGGGGGTGCGGGTGGCGACGTGCTGGGACCTGGCGGCGGTCGACCGCCTGCTGCACGGCGGGTGGCGGGTCGACCCGGCCGTCGTCTGGGCCCGGGCCCAGGGGCTGCCGCTCGACGCGGCCCCGACCGGCCCGCCCGACCTGTGGAGCGTGGCCGCCGACCTCGACGAGGACGGCGGGGGCGACGGCGCCGCCGACGGGCCGGTCCGGCGTGACGGCCACCTGAAGGCGACCTGGGTCGACGGCGGTTGGGCGGCCGCGCCCGACCGGCTGGCCGCCTGGGCGGCGGCCGCGCTGGCCGCGGCCGAGCGCCAGCAGGAGCGCCTCCGCCAGCTCGACCGGCCCGTGGCCGCGGCGGTCGCCCGGTCGGAGTCGACGGCCGAGCTGCTCTGCGCCGAGCTGGCCGCCGACGGCCTGCCGGTCGACCGGGCCGAGGCCGAGCGGATCATCGCCGCCGTCGTCGGGCCCCGGGCCCGCTCGGAGGCCGAGGCCGCCGCCCAGCGGGCCCGGCGTGACGCCGAGGTGCTGCGCCACGTGCCCGGGCTCGAGGTCGACCTGCGCAGCCCCGGGCAGGTGCGCTCGCTGCTGCGCCGGGTCGGCATCGAGGTCGCCGACACCCGGGCGTGGCGGCTCGAGGCGCTGCGCGACCGCCACCCGGTCGTCGAGGCGCTCCTCGCCTGGCGCAAGGCCGAGCGGGTCGCCACGACCTACGGCTACGGCTGGCTCGATCGCCACCTGGGCGCCGACGGCCGGCTCCGGGGCGAGTGGACGGCCAGCGACGGCGCCGCCGGCCGGATGACCGCCACCGCCGGCCTGCACAACCTCCCGGCCGAGCTGCGGGGCGCGGTCGTCGCCGAGCCCGGCCACGTGTTCGTGCGCGCCGACCTCGGGCAGATCGAGCCCCGCGTGCTCGCCGCCGTCTCCGGCGACCGGGCGCTGGCCGCGGCGTGCGCGACCGACGACCTCTACGCGCCGGTGGCCCGCAGCCTCGGGGTCGACCGGGAGACGGCCAAGGTGGCGATGCTCGGGGCGATGTACGGGCAGACCACCGGGCGGGGGGCCCAGGTCCTCCGGCGGCTGGAGGCCGCCTACCCGGTGGCCATGGCCTACCTGGCCGCGGGCGACGAGGCCGGCCGGATGGGCCGGGACGTCCGCACCTACGGCGGCCGGCTCGTGCGGCTGGGAGCCGGAGACGAGCGCCGCCTCGACGAGCGCGAGGCCCGGCGGCGGGCCGCCGCCCGGGGGCGCTACGGGCGCAACGCCCTCGTGCAGGGCGCGGCGGCGGAGCTGTTCAAGATGTGGGCCGTGACCGTGCGGGCCCGGGCGGCGCCGCTCGGCGCCCGCATCGTCCTGTGCCTGCACGACGAGCTGCTCGTGCACGCGCCGGCGGACCAGGGCGACGAGGTGGCCCGGGTCGTCGCCGCGTGCCTGGACGAGGCGGCGGGCCGGTGGGCACCCGGCACCGACGTGCGCTTCGTCGTCGACGTCCAGGTGGTGCGGCGCTGGTCCGACGTCCGGGGCTGACCCGGCCGGCCGGGGCGCCGCTCGCCCGCGACCGGGGGCGCGCCGCCCGGCCGGCCTCTACGCTCCGGCCGGCGCCCGTCGACGGCCGGCGGCCGCCGGCCGGACCCCGGGAGGTGAGGCCATGACCGACCGCTCGCCCGCCCTCACCTACTCGTCGTACCTCGCGCTCGACGAGCTGCTCGCCGCCCAGCGCCCCCGCTCGGACGAGCACGACGAGATGCTGTTCATCGTCGTCCACCAGGTCTACGAGCTGTGGTTCAAGCAGCTCCTGCACGAGCTGGCCCACCTGCAGGACCGGCTGGCGGCGGGGGACACGGCGCACGCGCTCCACACGCTGAAGCGGGTGCTGACGGTGCTGAAGGTCGCCGTCGCCCAGGTCGACGTCCTGGAGACGATGACGCCCCGCCAGTTCCTCGGCTTCCGCGACCGGCTCGACCGGGCGAGCGGGTTCCAGTCGGCCCAGTTCCGCGAGCTCGAGGCCGTGCTCGGGCGGCGGGACCGCAGCGTGCTCGACGCCTACGCCCCGGACTCGCTCGAGCGGGCCCGGATCGAGGCGGCGATGGAGCGGCCGTCGCTGTTCGACTCGTTCCTCCGCTACCTGCACGTCCGGGGCTACGACGTGCCCCGGGCGGTGCTCGACCGCCACGTCGGCCGGCGCTGGCGCCCCGACCCCGAGGTCCAGGAGGTGCTGCTGCAGGTCCACCGGGACGACGGCGGGCCGGCGATGGTGGCCGAGCGGCTGGTCGACCTCGACGAGGGCCTGCAGGAGTGGCGCTACCGCCACGTGAAGATGGTCGAGCGGACCATCGGCACCCGCGGCGGCACCGGCGGCTCCTCCGGCGCCGACTACCTCCGCTCGACCCTGTGGCAGCCGATGTTCCCCGACCTGTGGGCCATCCGGAGCCGGCTGTGATCACCGCCGAGGACCTCGCGGCGTCGCCCAACCCGCTGGCCCGGCACTACCGCCGGTTCCGGGTGGAGGAACGGGTGCTGCTCACCGGCCACTCCCACCAGGCGTGGCCGGACGTGGCCGCCGAGGGCCAGCTCGCCGCCCTGGAGGACGCCGCCGCGCTGGTCGACGACAAGTGGGACCGGGCCCTCGCGGTCGCCGACGAGGTGCGCGCGGGGTTCCGGCGGCTGCTCGCCGACCCCGGGGCGGAGATCGCCCTGGGGGCCAGCACGCACGAGCTGGTCGTGCGCCTGCTCTCCGCCCTCGACCTCGGCGGCACCCGCCCCCGGCTCGTGTCGACCGACGGCGAGTTCCACAGCCTGCGCCGCCAGCTCGCCCGGCTGGCCGAGGGCGGCGTCGAGGTCGTGCTCGTGCCCGCCGAGCCGGCCGGCACGCTGGCCGAGCGGCTGGCCGCCGCGGTCGACGACCGCACCGCCGCCGTGCTGGTCTCCGCCGTGCTGTTCGCCTCGGCCCGCATCGTGCCCCACCTCGACGGGCTGGCCGCGGCGTGCGAGCGGCGGGGCGCCGAGCTGGTCGTCGACGCGTACCACGCGCTGGGGCCGGTCCCGCTGCCGGTGCACGAGCTGGGCCTGGGCTCGGCGTGGGTCACCGGCGGCGGCTACAAGTACCTGCAGCTCGGCGAGGGCAACTGCTTCCTGCGCCTGCCGCCGCAGGCCGACCGGTTCCGGCCCGTCGTCACCGGCTGGTTCGCCGAGTTCGGTGAGCTGGCCGCCCACCACGACCCCGGCCGGGTCGCCTACCCGCGCGGCGCCGGCCGCTTCGCCGGCGCCACCTACGACCCGACCAGCCACTACCGGGCGGCCCGGGTGCTGCGGTTCTTCGCCGAGCAGGGGCTGACCCCCGAGCTGCTGCGCCGCTCGTACCAGCGCCAGCTCGCCGTGCTCGCGGCCGGCTTCGACGCGCTGGGGGTGGACGACCGGCTGGCCACCCGCGACCGCGACGCACCGCTGGACGCGCTCGGCGGCTTCCTCGCGCTGCGGACGCCGCACGCGGCCCGCCTGCAGCAGGCGCTGCGGGACCGGGGCGTCGCCACCGACAGCCGTGGCGACGTGCTGCGGCTGGGACCCGCGCCCTACCTGTCGGACGCCCAGCTCGAGGCGGGCATCGCCGCCCTCGGCCAGGCGCTGGCCGACCCGGCCCTGCCGCCGGCGACCTGATCCGGCCGCCGGCCGCCACAATGGCGGCGTGACCGACGCCGCGCCCCCGCCGTCCCCGGTGTTCCTCTACGACGGCGACTGCTCCTTCTGCACCAGCTGCGCGACCTTCATCGAGCGCCGCATCCCCACCTCCGCCCGGGTGGTGCCCTGGCAGTTCGCCGACCTCGACGCGCTCGGGGTCACGCAGGCCCAGGCCGAGGAGGCGGTCGTGTGGGTGGCGCCCGGCGAGCCCACCCGCCACGGCCCCGAGGCGATCGCCCGGATGCTGGTCGACGCCGGCTCGTACTGGCGCCCCCTCGGCCGGCTGCTGGGGCTGCGGCCGGTGCTGTGGGTGGCGTGGCCCGTCTACCGGTGGGTGGCCCGCAACCGGCACCGGATGCCGGGGGGCACGGCGGCCTGCTCGCTGCCCCAGGCCGAGCGCGAGGCCCGGCGCCCCGCCTGAGCGCGCGACCGGTTGCCCGTCGCGCGCGGGCCTGGTTCACTGGTGCCGCCGGATCCCATGACCCGCCGGGACGCCGGCGAGACGATCCCGGTACACCGCCGCCGCACATGGACCAGACGACCACCACGGCCGTCCCGGCTCTCGCCGGGCACCTCCACGCCGAGCTCCCGGCCACGCCGTCCTCGGTCCTGCTGTCCCGGCCCCGGCTCGTCGCCGGGCTGTTCGCCGCCTTCGTGACGCTCGCCACCGGCGCCGCCCTGTGGGGCGGTGAGCTGCTGCTGACCTGGGACGAGCCGATCCAGCGCAGCGTCGAGTCCCGGCGCACGGCCTTCCTCGACGACCTCTTCCTGAACATCTCCCGCCTGGGCTCGACCATCCCGGTGCTGGTGCTCGGCGCGGTGACCGCGGTCGTGGCCTGGCGCCGCTGCCGGGCCGTCGGCACCGCCGTGCTGGTGGCCACCGTCAGCCGGCCGGTGGTCGAGTTCACCGTCAAGGCGCTCGTCGACCGTGAGCGGCCGGACTTCGAGCGCCTCGTCGCGGGCAACGGCCCGTCGTTCCCGAGCGGCCACGTCATGGCGGCCGTGGCGCTGTGGGGCCTGATGCCGGTGGTCGTGTCCCTCTACACCCACCGGCGGGCCGTGTGGTGGGCCTCGGTGGCGATCGCCGCCGCCCTGGTGGCCGGCATCGCCGCCAGCCGTGTCTACCTCGGTGTCCACTGGTTCTCCGACGTGACGGGCGGCCTGATCGTGGGGGCGTTCTTCCTGCTGGGGATCGAGGCGCTGCTCATCCGCCAGCACGCCCGCCACCCCTGCCGCCTGCTCGGCGAGTCGTGGCGACGACGACCCTCGTCACCTGGAACCTGAAGGGCGCCGAGGACCCGGACGCGCAGGCCGTCGCCGACCACCTGCGCGCCGAGGGGGCCGACCTCGTCTGCCTGCAGGAGGTCCAGTGGCACCAGGCCCGCCGCATCGCCCGGGCGCTGGGCGCCCGGTCCTGCGGCTGGAGCTTCAAGCACTGGCCCGTGCGGACCTGGCCCGAGGGCATGGCGATCATCGGGGTCGACCGGCCGGTAAGCGTGCGGGCCCGGGCGCTGACGGCGCGGTGGCGGGTGCTCAGCTGGCGCCGCCGCCTCCTCCAGGCCGGCAGCGTCCACGGCGCGCCGCCCCTCACCGTCGTCAACCTGCACCTCTCGCCCCACGACCTGTCGACGCTGCGGACCGTCGAGGCCGCCGCGGTGCTCGACCACGTCGCCCGGACCCCCGGGCCGGTGGTCGTCTGCGGCGACCTCAACGAGCGCCCGGGCGGGGAGCTCCACCACCGCTTCGCCGCCGCGGGCTTGCGGGACGCCTCGGCCATCGCCGCCGGCGCGCCGGACCCCCCGGTGGTCTCGGGGGCCGCCGACGGGCCGGACGGGCCCACCGTCGGGGTGGCCGACGGGCCGGACGGGCCCGCCGCCACGAGGCCCCGCCGCGGCGCCGACCGGCTGCCCACCAACTGGCACGGCTGGCGGCGGGGCACGACCGAGCCGCCCACCCAGCAGCTCGACTTCGTCTACCTCGGCGAGGGCGTCGAGGCCGCCGAGGTGCGCATCCCGCAGGGGGAGGAGGTCACCCGCTTCGGTGTGATCTCCGACCACCTGCCGGTCACGGCCGTGCTCGAGGTCGGCGGGCCCGGCGGCTGAGCGCCGTCCGCCGCTCGGCGCCCGGGAGGGCGGCCGCGGGTCCCGCGGGCCTCGCGCCCCCCGGGCCTACGATCGCCCCCATGGCGTCCGGGACCAGCACCAGGCTGCGCCGCGAGCTGGTGCAGGCGCTGCGCGAGCAGGGCCACCTCCGGGACGACCGGGTGGCGGCCGCCTTCGAGGCGGTGCCACGGGAGCTCTTCCTCGCCGAGCACGCCCAGCGCCACGGGCTGGCCGCGGTGTACCGGGACGAGCCGATCGTCACCCGGCGCGACGCCGCCGGCACGCCGCTGTCGTCGTCGTCGCAGCCGGCGATCATGGCCCGGATGCTCGAGATGCTCGGGGTCCGCCCCGGGCAGCGGGTGCTCGAGATCGGCGCCGGGACGGGCTACAACGCGGCGCTGCTGGCCCACCTCGTCGGCGAGGAGGGCACGGTCGTCTCCGTCGACGTCGACGCCGACACCGCGGTGGCCGCCCGCCGGGCGCTGCTGACCGCCGGCGCCGGGGCGCGCGTCGAGGTCGGCGACGGCGCCCGGGGCTGGCCGCCGGGCGCGCCGTACGACGCGGTCATCGCCACCGCCAGCACCGAGGCCGTGCCCCGGGCGTGGTTCGACCAGCTGCGACCCGGCGGCACGCTGGTCGTCCCCCTGCGGCTCAGCACCGTCGTCTTCTGGCTGCAGGCGGTGGTCGCCTTCCGCAAGGGCGCCAACGGCTTCGTGTCGACGGCCGCCACCGGCGGCGGCTTCATGGCCCTGCGCCCGGGGCCGGACGCCGACCCCCAGGCGGTGGCCCGCCCGACCCGCCTCGTCGCCGGCGAGGTCGCCGACCCCCGGCGCGACCGGGTGCTGCTGGAGATCGCGGGGCCGGCCCTGGCGGGGCTCGACCGCTCGGACCGCCAGCGCCTGATCACCACGGCGCTCGGCTTCGGCCGGACCCGCGACCTGCCCCTGCGGGGCGCCTCGCCGCACGCGCTGATGACCTGGGTGGCGCTCGCCCTGCCCGAGCAGCGCCAGGTCGAGGTCAGCCGGGGCGGGCCGCGCTCGACGACCGCCCGGCAGGCGCTCGGCGTCGTCGACGTGGCCGACGGCAGCCTCGCCCTCCTCGTGCCCGCGGCCGGGCTGGGCGGCGGGGTCCGGCTGGTCGCCCACGGCGGCCGCGGCGCCGAGCGCGCCGTGCTCGCCGCGGTCGAGCGCTGGCACCTGGCCGGGCGGCCGGGCATCGCGGAGGCCCGCTTCACGATCCGCTACGGGGCGGTGCGGCCCCACGGCTGGTACAGCGCCCGCCGGGGCGACCAGTGGCTGGCGCTGGACTGGGTCGCAGCCCGTCGCCGGGGCCCGGCGGCGGCCGGCGCCGGGCCGGGGCCGGTGGCCGCCGCCCGGGGCGACGCGGCCCGGTGAGGGGCCGTGCGGGGCGGGCCCCGGGCGCGCCCTACGCTCCCGGCCCATGGACCTGGCGGCGTTCCAGCAGCTCATGGCCGACACCTACGGCGCCCGCGACCGGGCCCGGGGCCTGGCGGCGACCGTGGCGTGGCTGGCCGAGGAGCTGGGGGAGCTGGCCCAGGCCGTGCGCAAGGGCGACCGCGCCGACCAGGTCCACGAGCTCGGCGACGTGCTGGCCTGGCTGGCGTCGCTGGCCAACCAGCTCGGCATCGACCTCGACGAGGCCGTGGCCCGCTACGCCGACGGCTGCCCCCGCTGCGGGGGCGTCCCCTGCACCTGCCCGTGACCGCCGGTCGGGCCGCGGGGCCCGGCCCGGCGCTGGTCAGATCCCGCGGGCGATGAGCAGCTCGGCGAGCTGCACGGCGTTGAGCGCCGCGCCCTTGCGGAGGTTGTCGTTGGAGACGAACAGCGTGAGCCCGTGCTCGACCGTCGGGTCGCGGCGGATGCGGCCGACGTAGGACGGGTCGCGCCCCGCGGCCTTCAGCGGGGTGGGCACGTCGGCCAGCGCGACGCCGGGCGCCTCGGACAGCAGCTCGACCGCCCGCTCGGGGGGCAGGTCGCGGGCGAACTCGGCGGTGATCGACAGCGAGTGGCCGGTGAACACCGGCACCCGCACGCAGGTGCCGGTCACCCGCAGGTCGGGGATGCCGAGGATCTTGCGGCTCTCGTTGCGGAGCTTCTGCTCCTCGTCGGTCTCGCCCGAGCCGTCGTCGACGATCGAGCCCGCCAGGGGCACGACGTTGAAGGCGATGGGCTCGGCGAACACCCGGGGCTCGGGCAGGTCGACGGCCGTGCCGTCGTGGGTCAGGGCGGACGCGCCGTCGGCCGCCTTGCGCACCTGCTCGTCGAGCTCGGCGACGCCGGCCAGGCCGGCGCCGGACACGGCCTGGTAGGTGCTGACGACCAAGCGGGTGAGCCCGGCCTCGCGGTGCAGCGGGGCGAGCACCGGCATGGCGGCCATCGTCGTGCAGTTGGGGTTGGCGACGATGCCCTTCGGCCGGTGGTCGAGCGCCTCGGGGTTGACCTCGGCGACGACGAGCGGGACGTCGGGGTCCATCCGCCAGGCCGAGGAGTTGTCGATCACGGTGGCGCCGGCCGCCGCCACCGTGGGCGCCAGCTCCAGCGAGGTCGCCTTGCCGGCCGAGAACAGGACGATGTCGAGGCCGGTGTAGTCGGCCGTGGCCGCGTCCTCGACGACGACCTCGGTGCCGCGCCAGGGGAGGGTGCGCCCGGCCGAGCGGGACGACGCGAAGAACCGGATGTCGGCGACCGGGACGTCGCGCGCCGCGAGGACGTCCCGCATCACCCCGCCGACCTGGCCCGTGGCGCCGACGACGCCCACTCGCACTGCTGACATGGCAGGCAAGGCTACGGCGGCCCGGGGGCGCCGCCCAACCGGTTCCGCAGCCGCCGTCCCGGCCGCGCGCCGGGGCCGTCAGGCGACGGCGTCGAGCTCGAACGCGGTGTGCAGGCTCTGGACGGCCCGCTCGACCTCGTCCTCGCGCACGACGCAGGAGATGCGGATGGCCGAGGTCGAGATCATCTCGATGTTGATGCCCTCGCCGGCCAGCACCTCGAACATCTTGGCGGCGACGCCGGGGTTGGACTTCATGCCGGCGCCGATGATGCTCACCCGGGCGATGGCGCTGTCGGACGACACGCCGGTGGCGCCGATGTCGGCGGCCAGGCGCTGGCACACCTGGGTGGCCAGGGGCAGGTCGTTGCGGGGGACCGTGAACGAGATGTCGGTGACGCCGCGGTCGGACACGTTCTGCACGATCATGTCGACGTTGACGTCCACGTCGGCCAGCTCGCGGAAGAGGCGGGCGGCGATGCCCGGGCGGTCGGGCACCCCCGACACCGTGACCTTGGCCTCGCTGGTGTCGTGCGTGACGGCCGAGACGATCGCCTGTTCCATCGTGGGGTCCTCCTCGACCACCCAGGTGCCCGGCTCCCACGTGAAGGCCGAGCGGACGTGCAGCTTGACCCCCCACCGGCGGGCGTACTCCACCGAGCGCATGGCCGGCTTCGGGCACCCGGTGGCGGTCATCTCGAGCAGCTCCTCGAAGGAGACCTTGGCCATGCGCCGGGCCTTGGGCACCAGGCGGGGGTCGGCGGTGAACACGCCGGGCACGTCGGTGTAGAGCTCGCAGAACTCGCCCTCGAGGGCGTGGCACACCGCCACGGCGGTCGTGTCCGAGCCGCCCCGGCCCAGGAACGTGACGTCGTGGTCGGTCGAGACGCCCTGCGCGCCGCCGATGACCGGCACCCGGCCGGCCTCGATGGCCTTGCGCAGCCGGTCGGGCCGCAGCTCGACGATCTTGGCGTTGGTGTGGTTGGTGTCGGTGATGAAGCCGGCCTGGCTGCCGGTGAAGCTGTCGGCCGGCACGCCGACCGAGTGCAGCGCCATGCACAGCAGCGCCATCGCCTTGCGCTCGCCGGCGGTGATGAGCATGTCCATCTCGCGACCCGGCCGGACGTCCGACACCTCGGTCGCGAGGCGGATGAGCTCGTCGGTCTCCTTGCCCATGGCGCTGACCACCACGACGACCTGGTTGCCGCGGCGGACGGTGCGCGCGACGTGGTCGGCGACCTCGCGGATGCGGTCGGGGTCGGCCACGGAGGTGCCGCCGAACTTCTGGATGACCAGGGGCACGGGCGACAACGCTACCGGCGCGCCGAGGTGGCCGGCGACAACGCCGTCGCCGGCCGGGCCGGCGCCGGGGCGCGCCGGGACCGCCCGCCCGATCCGCCCGCGCCGGAGGTCACGACCCGGTGGTCAGGACAGGTCCGAGGGGCTCTCGACGAGCGCGCCCCACGACTCGAGGCGCTTGACGGCGTCGGCCGTGTCGGTCTGGAGGAGGGCGCTGATGGCCCGCAGGTCGTCGCGGCGGAGGGTCAGCACCCGGCCGTTGTAGTCGCCGCGCTCGACGATGATGGACCGGACGAACCGCTGGACGGGGGCCGCCTCGGGCACCCGGTTGAGCGCCTCCAGGTCGAGGACCAGCTTGGGCGGGCCCTCGGTCGGGGTCGGCTGCTCACCGAGCAGGACCGACACGGACACGTCGTAGAACTCGGCCAGCTCGTGCAGGCGGGGGAGGCTGAGGGTGCGGAAGCCGCGCTCGTAGGCGCCGATGGCGGATGCGCTCCAGCGCCCGGAGGATTCGCGCTCGACGTCGTCGAGCGACATGCGCCGGGCCTTCCGCAGGGCCCGCAACCGCCGGCCGACCTCGATGGTCACGTTCGTCGGCGTCGTCTCTTCATCTGGCTGATCGTTGCTCATGTGTGGTTCTCGTGGTGGGGAGAGGTCACGTGGAACCGCCTCAGCCACGCATTGTCGCACGTGTGACCCCGAAGAGTGCAGTCCGGACCCGCTCGCGTGGTGAGGGGGTCGGCCGGAGTGCCCTGGTGGAGCGGCTGTCGCTAGCCTCGCCCCCTCGTGGGTACCGCCAAGCGAGAGCGTCAGAAGGCCGCACGGATCGAGAAGGCGCTGGCCGAGGCGGCCGCCGCGAAGCGCGCGAGGCGTCGCCGGGCCCTCGTGCGCATCGTGATCGGCTCGGTCGTCGTGCTCGCCGTGCTGTTCCTGGTCTCGACGCTCATGGGTGACGACGGGGGCGACGACGCCGAGGGCGCGACCGAGGACACGTCCGAGGACACGACGACGACCTCCACGACGGCGCCGACGACGACCTCCTCCACGACCCCGCCCTCGGCCTACAGCAACCCCGAGCTCGCCGCCGAGATCATCGACCGCATCCCACCGATCCCCCAGCCGCCGCCGGAGGACACCCCGCCCGACGCGCTCGAGGTGACCACCCTCATCGAGGGCGAGGGTGAGGGCGCCGCCGTCGGCGACACCGTCGTCGTCCACTACGTGGGGGTGCTCGAGGACGGCACCGAGTTCGACTCGTCCTGGGGCGGCGACCCCTTCGAGGTGACGCTTGGTGCGGGCACCGTGATCCAGGGGTGGGACGAGGGCCTCGTCGGGGCCAGGATCGGCGAGCGCCGGCACCTGCTCATCGGGTCCGAGAAGGCCTACGGCGCGGAGGGCAGGGGCACGATCCCGCCGGACGCCCCGCTGGCCTTCGACGTCGACGTCGTCGACATCCGGCGCGCCGGCGGCTGAGCGCCGGTGGGGCCGGCCGCGGGCGGACCGCGGCCGGCCACGGGGTCACGGGGTGAGCACGACCTTGAGCGCCCCGGTGTCGCCGGCCCGCTCGAAGGTGTCGTAGGCCTCCATGAACTCGTCCATGGCGAACCGGTGGGTGACGAACCGACCGGCGTCGAGCTGGTGGCCGGCGAGGAGCCGCAGGAGCATCGGCGTCGAGTAGGTGTCGACCAGCCCCGTCGTCACGGTGACGTTGCGGATCCAGAGCTCCTCCAGGTGGAGGGCGACGGGCTCGCCGTGGACGCCGATGTTGGCCACCCGGCCGCCCGGCCGGATGAGCCGGGCGGCGAGCTCGAAGGTCGGCGGGACGCCGACGGCCTCCATGGCCACGTCGGCGCCCAGCCCGTCGGTCAGCCCGGCGACGACCTCCCAGGGGTCCTCCCGGCCGTTGTTGACGGTGACGTCGGCGCCGAACGCCTTGGCGGCCTCCAGGCGGCTGTCGGCCAGGTCGACGGCCACGACGTGGGACGGGCTGTAGAGGCGGGCGCCGGTGATCGCCGCGAGCCCGATCGGGCCCGCGCCGACGACCACGACGACGTCACCCGGCTGGACCCGGCCGTTCAGGACGCCGACCTCGAAGCCGGTGGGGAGGATGTCGGCGAGCATGAGCAGCTGCTCGTCGCCGACGCCCTCCGGCGCCTTGTAGGTGGAGGTGTCGGCGAACGGGACCCGCACGTACTCGGCCTGGGTGCCGTCGATCTTGTGGCCGAGGATCCAGCCGCCGCCGTTCAGGCACTGGCCGTAGGCGCCCTGCCGGCAGTAGCGGCAGGTGCCGCACGAGCTGATGCAGGACACGAGCACCTTGTCGCCGACCTGCACGTCCCGCACGCCGGGCCCGACCTGCTGGACGGTGCCCACGGCCTCGTGGCCGAGGATGCGCCCGTCGGTCACGGCGGGCACGTCCCCCTTCAGGATGTGGAGGTCGGTGCCGCAGATGGTCACGGCGTCGACCCGCACGATGGCGTCGGTGTCGTCCTGGAGGGTGGGGTCCGGGACCTCCTCCCAGGCCTTCCGACCGGGACCGTGGTAGACGACCGCACGCATGGTGCCTCCTCGGGGCCGAGCCCGCCGAGGTCGACCGTACGACCGCTCGCCCGTGGCGGGAAGGGCCCATGGTCCCGAGGGGTCGGGCGGTCCGGCCGTGGCCGGCGCGGCCGGCGCCCGTCAGGCGGGCAGGGCGTCGAGGCCGGCCTCGCGCCCGTCGACCCAGACGCTGACCGTGCCGGCGCCCCCGGACCGCCAGGTGCCGTCGGGCTCGCGGATGAGCGCGGTGCGCTCGTCGATCTCGACCAGCGGCACGCCGGGCGGGGTGAGCTGCAGGGTGCGGTGCAGCTTGTCCTCGGACCAGGTGTCGGCCCGGGCCACGACGGCGATGCCCCGCAGCAGCCCGAGGCCCACGGTGAAGGCGCCGCCCCGGGGGTCGACGGCCGGGTCGCACAGCACGGTGGCGCCGGCGCCCGAGGCGGCCAGCACGGCGCCGCCCTGCCAGGCGGCGACGAGGGCGTCCCACAGCGGGCTGTGCAGCAGCACCGACCGCAGGTGCATGGGCGACCCGTCGGCGAGGTAGACGAAGGCGGCGTCCCGCACGGCGGCCACGTTGCCCTCGTCGTGGGCGCCGGCCCGGTCGACGGCGTGCACCGGCCGCACGGTGGCGCCCGCGGCCGCGAACCACTCGGTCGCCCGCCGGACCACCAGCTCGGGGTGCTCGTAGGCGGCCGCCGTGGGCAGCACGACGACCTCGTCGCCCGCGCTGGCCGCCAGCAGGTCGCGGTCGAAGTCGCAGCCGTCGCGCCACTCGCCGCCGCCCACGAGGGCCAGGGGTCCGCTCATCGGGCCCCGACGCTAGCGAGCGGCGCGCCCTCCCGGGGCGCATGCACGGGCACGGAGCGTTGGCGCCGTCCGACTTACCGTCAGTAGCCTCGTTCGATGGCAATCGAACGACTGGGCATCGTCGGATCGGGGATCATGGGATCCGGCATCGCGGAGGTCGCCGCCAAGGCGGGCGTCACGGTGGTGCTGCGGTCCCGCAAGCAGGAGACCGCCGACGCCATGCTGGCCTCCCTGGGCAAGTCCCTGGAGAAGCAGGTCAGCAAGGGCAAGCTCGACGAGGCCGCGGCCGCGGCGGTCCGCGACCGGGTCACCGCCACCGCCGACCTGGAGGCGCTGGCCGACTGCGACATGGTCGTCGAGTCGGTGGTCGAGGACCTCGAGGTGAAGAAGCAGCTCTTCGCCGAGCTCGACCGCATCGTGCGCGAGGGCGCCATCCTCGCCACCAACACCTCGACGCTCCCGGTGATCGAGATGGCGACCCAGACGTCCCGCCCCGAGCGGGTGGTGGGGGTCCACTTCTTCAACCCGGCCCCGGCGATGAAGCTCGTCGAGGTCGTGCGCACGCTGGTGTCGAGCGAGGAGACGGTGGCCGAGGCCGTCGCCTTCGCCGAGGCCTGCGGCAAGAACCCGGTCGTCGTCGAGGACCGGGCCGGGTTCATCGTCAACGCCCTCCTCTTCCCCTACCTCAACAACGCGGTGCGGATGCTCGAGAACGGCACCGCCAGCCGCGACGACATCGACGCGGCCATGCAGGGCGGCTGCAACTTCCCGATGGGGCCGCTGGCCCTGCTCGACCTCGTGGGCCTCGACACGTCGGTCGCCATCCTCGACGCGCTCTACGAGGAGTTCCGCGACCCGAACTACGCGCCGGTCCCGCTGCTGCGCCGCATGGTGTCGGCCGGCCACCTGGGGCGGAAGTCGGGCAAGGGCTTCTACGACTACAGCTGACGGGCCGGCGTCGCGGGCGGGTGCCACGGCGTCGCCCGCCCGCGACGCCGCCGTCCCCCGGCCGGGGCGCCCCGGCCCGGGTGGCCGCGCCACACTCGGGTGGATGCCCCGCCTGCCCGTCCCGACCTTCCTCGACCGTGCGGCCCGGTCCGGTGCCGGGCCGGACGGCGACCCCGAGCCCGGCGGCGAGGCCGGCGCGGACGAGCGCCGCCGGGCGCAGATCACCGCCCTCGCCGCCTCGGCCCGCCGGGCCGGCCGGGGCGCCGTCGCCAGCGGGCGGTGGCTCGCCGAGACCGTCCTCGACGTCGCGCCCCGGCTGCCGGTCCGGGACGCCGAGACGCTCTCGGCCCACCACGGCGGCCGCACCGGCGACGCGCTGGCCCGCTCGGTCGTCCGGGCCGCGGGCCGGGTCTCCGGCGGGATCGCCGCCGCGACCGGCGGCCTCGTCACCGCCCAGGAGGTGTCGCTCGCCGGCATGGTGCTCGTGCCGTTCGAGCTGGCGGCGGCCACGGCGCTGGTCGTGGCCACCGAGGTGAAGCTGGTCGCCGAGCTGCACCAGCTGGCCGGCCGGCCCCTGCCCGGCGGGCCGCGCCGGGCCACCGAGGCGGCGATCGCCTCGTGGATGTCGGGCCGGGCCGCGCCCGGCGGCGGGGCCGACGTCCGGGGCGACGCGCTCGGGCCCGCCGGCCGCCGGCGCCTGCGCGCGCTGCTGCGCCGGCGGTTCACCCGCAACCTCTCGGCCCTCGGCCCGGCGTTCACCGGGGCCGTCGCCGCCGGCTACCTCAACCGGCGGGCGACCGTCGCCGTGGGCACCCGCGTCGCCCGCGACCTCGGGCTGCGACCCTGAGGGCGGCCGGTACGATCGCAGCCCCATGCCCGTCGAACCCCCGCCGCCGCGCTGGGCGTTCCCCCCGGCCGACAGCGCCGACGAGGACGGGCTGGTCGGGGTGGGCGCCGACCTCGAGCCGGGCACGATCCTCGCCGCCTACCGGCGGGGCCTGTTCCCGATGCCGCTGGGCGGCCGGGGCCCGCTCGGCTGGTGGTCGCCCGACCCGCGGGGGATCATCCCGCTCGACGGCCTGCGGGTGTCGCGGTCGCTGCGCCGGAGCCTGCGGCGGTTCGAGATCCGGGTCGACACGGCCTTCGACGAGGTCATCGACGCCTGCGCCGACCCCCGCCGGCCCCACGGGTGGATCACGCCCGAGGTCCGGGCCGCCTACCGCCGCCTCCACCGCCTGGGCTGGGCGCACTCGGTCGAGGCGTGGACGGTGCCCGGGGAGGGCGACGGCCGGGACGGCGACCACGGCGAGCCGGTCCTCGCCGGGGGGCTCTACGGCGTGGCCATCGGCGGGCTGTTCGCCGGCGAGTCGATGTTCCACCGGCGGACCGACGCCTCGAAGGTGGCCCTCGTCGGCCTCGTCGAGCTGCTCCGGGAGGGCGGCGTCGAGGGACGGGTCCTCGACGTGCAGTGGTGCACGCCGCACCTCGCGTCGCTGGGCGCGGTCGAGGTCCCCCGCGCCACCTACCTGGAGATGGTCGCCCGGGCCGTCGAGCTGGACCCGCCGCCGGCCTTCGCCGGGTGACGGCCGGCACCCCGCCCCGGACCGGCCGCCGGTGGTCCGCTCGGTTGTGACCCGCGGGTAGGTCGGGGGACGATGGGGGCATGACCGAGGTGAGACTGCCCGAGCCCGATCGCCCCTGGCTGATGCGGACCTACTCGGGCCACTCGACCGCCAAGGCGAGCAACGAGCTCTACCGCCGCAACCTGGCGAAGGGGCAGACCGGCCTGTCGATCGCCTTCGACCTGCCGACCCAGACCGGCTACGACCCCGACCACCCGCTGGCCCGGGGCGAGGTCGGCAAGGTCGGCGTCCCGGTGGCCCACCTCGGCCACATGCAGGAGCTGCTCGACGGCATCCCGCCGGCCGAGATGAACACCTCGATGACGATCAACGCCACCGCCGCGTGGCTGCTCGGCCTCTACGTGGCCAACGCCGAGCTGCAGGGCGTCCCCTCGGAGAAGCTGCGGGGCACCACCCAGAACGACATCGTCAAGGAGTACCTGTCCCGCGGCACCTACATCTTCCCGCCGCAGCCCTCCCGCCGGCTGATCGTCGACATGGTGGCGTTCTGCGCCGAGCGGATCCCCAAGTGGAACCCGATCAACGTCTGCTCGTACCACCTGCAGGAGGCGGGCGCGACGCCGGTGCAGGAGATCGCCTACAGCCTGGCGACCGCCATCGGCGTGCTCGACGCGGTGCGGGAGTCGGGGCAGGTCGACCCCGACCGGTTCCCGCAGGTGTTCGGCTCGATCAGCTTCTTCGTCAACTCGGGCATCCGGTTCGTCGAGGAGACCTGCAAGATGCGGGCCTTCACCCGGATGTGGGAGCGGATCGGCCGCGAGCGCTACGGCGTCACCGACCCCAAGGCCCTGCGCTTCCGCTACGGCGTGCAGGTCAACAGCCTGGGGCTGACCGAGGCCCAGCCCGAGAACAACGTGCAGCGCATCGTGCTGGAGATGCTCGGGGTGACGCTCAGCCGCGACGCCCGGGCCCGGTCGATCCAGCTGCCGGCCTGGAACGAGGCGCTCGGCCTGCCCCGCCCGTGGGACCAGCAGTGGGCGCTGCGGATGCAGCAGGTGCTCGCCTACGAGACCGACCTGCTCGAGTACCCCGACCTGTTCGAGGGCTCCCGCGTCGTCGAGGGCCTGACCGCCGAGCTGGTCGACGCCGCCACCGCCGAGCTCGAGGACGTCCTGGCCATGGGCGGCGCCTTCGAGGCCATCGACGAGCTGAAGGGCCGGCTGGTGCGCAGCCACGCCGAGCGGGTCCGGCGCATCGAGCACGGCGAGATCACCGTCGTCGGGCTCAACCGGTTCACCGAGACCGAGCCGTCGCCCCTCACCGCCTCGGCCGGCGAGGGCGGCCACATCCTCAAGGTCGACCCGGCGGTGGAGGCCGAGATGATCGCGGACGTCCGGCGGTGGCGCGAGCAGCGCGACGACGACGCCGTCAAGCGGTCGCTCGACGAGCTGCGCCGGGTCGCCGAGACCGGCGAGAACATCATGCCGGCGACCATCGCCCTGGCCCACGCCGGCGGCACGACCGGCGAGTGGGCCGGCGTGCTGCGGGAGGTGTTCGGCGAGTACCGGGCCCCCACCGGCGTGGCCGCGGCCGTCGGGGCCGGCGGCGGCTCCGAGGGGCTGCGCCGGGTCGCCGAGCGGGTGCGGTCGCTGCCCGGCGGGCCGCCCCGCCTGCTCGTCGCCAAGCCGGGCCTGGACGGCCACTCCAACGGCGCCGAGCAGATCGCCGTCGCTGCCCGGGACGCCGGCCTCGAGGTCATCTACCAGGGCATCCGGCTGGCGCCCGAGCAGATCGCGGCGGTGGCCGTCGAGGAGGACGTCGACGTCATCGGCCTGTCGATCCTGTCGGGGTCCCACCTCGACCTCGTCCCGACCGTCGTGCGCCTCGTGCGGGAGCAGGGGGTCCAGGCACCGGTCGTGGCCGGCGGGATCATCCCCGAGGAGGACCGCCGGGCGCTGACCGAGGCCGGCGTGGCGGCCGTCTACACGCCGAAGGACTTCGAGCTGGCCCGGATCATGGACGAGATCGTCGACCTGGCCGTCGCCCACCGGGGCGGCTGAGCGCCGGCCGGACCCGACCCGACGGCGCCGGACGGCACCCGGGGCGCGACGGTCGCCGTCCGGCGCCCGCCGGGCTGCGACGATGGCGCCGTGCGCTTCCAGGCCGAGCACCGGTTCGCCGCCCCCGCCGACGCCGTGCGGGCGCTGCTCGTCGACCCCGCGTTCCACCGGGAGCTCGAGCTGCCCGACGTCGCCCTGCTGGAGGCCGAGGCCGTCGACGGCGGGGGGCCGGCGGTCCTCCGGCTCCGCTACGAGTTCGTCGGGAGCCTCGACCCGCTGGCTCGCCGCCTCCTCGGCCGGCACCGGCTGACCTGGACCCAGCACCTCGAGCTCGACCCGGGGACCGGCGAGGGCAGCCTGCGCTTCGCGGCCGACGCCGACCCCCGCCGCCTCCACGGGCGGGCCGACCTGGCGGTCCTCCCCGACGACGGCGGCTCGGTGCGGCGGATCGACGGCGAGCTCGTCGTCGCCGTGCCGGTGGTCGGCGGGTCGGCCGAGCGGCGCATCCTGCCCGGCCTGCTCCGCCGCCTCGACATCGAGGCCCGCGCAGCCGACCGGCGCCTCGCCGGCGGGTGACCGGGTCACGGGAGTGCCCCCGGCCCGGACGGGGTAGACGACACCCGGACGGCGCCCGCCGTCCGGGAGGAGGGTCGACCGTGAAGCCGCTGCGCTGGGTGTCCGGTGGCCTCCTGTGGCTGGTGGCGGGGGTGCTCGCGGCGGTCGGGTTCCTGCTCTCGATCACGATCGTCCTGCTGCCGCTCGGCATCCCCCTGCTGATGGTGGCGCGCCGGCTCTACTCGCTCGCCGCCCACCTCGTCCTGCCCAGGGCGGTGTTCCACCCCGTGCGGGAGGTGCGCCGGCGGGCCGGCCGGTCCGGGCGCAGCGCCCTCGACCGGGGGCGCGCCGCGCTGGGGGCGGCCCCCGGACGGCGCCGCCGGCGCGGCCGCCGGCGCGGTCGCCGGTCCCGCCGGCGGCTGCTCGCCCGGTAGGGCCGGGGGTGCGGGCCGCGCCGGCAGGGGACCGCCCCGAGGGCGGGCTCAGCCGCCGGGGGCGTCCTCCCAGCGGGGCGGGTCGTCGGCGCCGTGGGGCCGGCCGGCCCAGCGCACCTCGCCCGGCGTCGCCGACAGGCGGGCCAGCAGCCCCTGCATGGGCACGCCGTCGGCCTCGACGACGAACCCCCGCTCCCGCAGGTGGGGGTCGGCGAACACGTCGGCCATGTCGTAGACGGGCGCCGCGGCGGCGTGGACCTCGTCGAAGGCGGCCACCACCTCGTCGGCGGTGCGGGCGGCGCAGAACTCGGCGATCCGGGCGTCGATCTCGTCCCGGGCCGCGATCCGGCCGGCGAAGCTCCGCAGGTCGGGGCGGTCGCCGAGCCCGATCAGCTCCATCACCCGCCGGGCCACCGACTCGGCCGAGGCCGACACGGCGACCCACCGGCCGTCGCGGCAGCGCCACGTGCCCCGGGGCACCGTGTAGGGCAGGCTCGAGCCGGCCCGGGGCTGCAGGTAGCCGGTGAGCCCGTAGGCCGGGACCAGTGGCCCCATGCACTGCAGCAGCGTCTCGAGCAGCGAGATGTCGACGACCTGCCCGACGCCGGAGTGCAGGGCGACCATGATGGCGAAGGCGGCCGCCATGGCGGTGACCTCGTCGGTGAGCGCGATCGGCGGCAGCAGCGGCCCGCCGTCGGCCTCGCCGTTGATGGCGGCGAAGCCGGACATCGCCTCGGCCAGGGTGGCGAACCCGGGCCGGGTCGCGTAGGGGCCGTCCTGCCCGAAGGCGGTGACCCGGCAGACGACGAGGCGGGGGTTGCGCTCCAGCAGCACGTCGGGCCCCAGGCCCAGGCGTTCGAGCACGCCGGGGCGGAAGTTCTCCACCAGCACGTGGGCGTCCTCGACCAGCCGCAGCAGCGTCTCCCGGCCCTCGTCGGTCTTGAGGTCGAGGGTGGCGCACCGCTTGTTGCGGGCCACCAGCTTCCAGTAGGCGGACGTGCCGTCGCGGGGGTCGGGCAGGCCCATCGTGCGGGTCGAGTCGCCGCCGGGGCGCTCGATCTTCAGCACGTCCGCGCCGAAGTCGGCCAGGTAGCGGGCGGCGCCGGGGCCGGCGATGACGGTGGCGAGGTCGATGACCCGGATGTCGGCCAGCGGCCCGCGGCGCGGCCGCTCGCCGGCCTCGGGGGTGGAGGACGGCTCGTCGGTCACGGCTCCGGTGCTACGTCAGGCGGGCCGGCCGGCACAAGCCCGGCTCAGCGACCCTCGGGGCGGGTGTCGATGAGGAAGCAGCGGTCGCCGAGCTCCCCGAACGCGTACGACTCGTAGAGCCCGCCGTAGAGGTCGCGGGTCTTCTCGGTCCAGGCCAGGGCCTCGGGTGCCGAGATGCGGCGGAACACCTGCAGGATCCCGCCCTCGTGGACCCGGTACTCGGCCCAGGCGCCGGGGAAGTCCTTCACGCAGGCCACCTCGACCCACGGCACGTCGCGGGTGGCGGAGAACCGCCGCACCCGGTTGCGGTGGGTGTGCCCGGCGAAGTAGCCGACGATGCGGGGGCGCCGGGCGACGACCTCGACGAGCCGCTCGGAGTCGTCGGGGTCGATGCCGAAGTAGGTCTCCGGGCGGGTGCTCGAGTCGGGGTTCCAGGCGTGGTGGTGCCCGAAGACCATGACCGGGCGGTCGGCCTCGGCCGCCAGCTGGTCGAGCCACTCCAGCGTCTCGGCGGGCACGGCGCCGGACGCCCGGCCGGGCACCGACGTGTCGATCACCGCCAGGGTGACGCCGGGGAGGTGCACGGCCTGGTACGGCTGCGCGGCGAACGTCTCGCCGTGGTAGGCGTCGTGGTTGCCGCGCACGTGGACGAGCCGGTCGCCGAAGGCGGGCTCGTAGGTGGCGAGGAAGTCCTCGTACTCCTCCCGGGTGCCCATCGAGGTGAGGTCGCCCTTGACGACGACGGCGTCGGGCTCGACCGCCAGCATGTCGGCGACGGCGGCCCGGTTCATCACCTCCGGGTAGGGGTCCTCGCCGGGGGCGGAGGTGTAGATGGGGTGGTCGTCGATCCCGTTGAGGACGCCGCACTCCACCTCGCCGAAGTGCACGTCGTTGACCGTGCAGAACCGGGCCAGCAGCTCGCCCGGCGGGCGGGGGAGCGTGCGCACGGTGTGGCCGTCGAGCTCGTGGAGGGTGTCCGGGGCGAGGCCCTGGTAGCGGCGCTCGGTCGTGCCGTCGTGCAGCACGACCTCGTCGTCCGCGACGGTGGTCAGGTCCACGGGCCCGGAGGCTACCGGTGGCGCCGCCGGGCGGCGCCACCGGCGCTCACAGCTTGACGACCTGGCTCCTGGTCAGCTTGTCGTGCCAGGTCTGCTTCCTGTCGTCCCACAGCATCCACAGGTAGCCGAGGAAGCAGGGCAGGCCCGAGAGGATGCGGGCGAAGTACCGCCCCACGGCCCGGCCCGTGCCGATCGGGCCGCCCGTGTGCTCGTCGACGACGCGGATGCCGAGGGCCCGCTTGCCGAGCGTCTGGCCCGACCCGCCCTCGAGCTTGGCGTAGTACACGACGGCGGCGACGATCGCGAGCAGCGCCAGGACGGCGAAGGCCGCCCACGTCCCGCCCGTCGGCACCTCGCAGAGGGCGTTGTGGCGGTCGTCGCCCCAGACGATGTCGCCCGACTCGTCGACCCGGCAGGTCTCGATCTTCGTCGGGCCGAACTCCAGGACGAGGTAGGCCGGGAGGCCGAACAGGGAGACGACGATCCAGTCGATGACCCAGGCGCCGAGGCGGTGCCCGAACCCGGCGAGGCCGCGGTGGCCCGGGCCTCCCGGCGCGCCGTAGCTCCCCGGCGGCCCGAACGGGCCGGGGGCGGCGCCCGGCGGCGGGGGCGCCCCCGGTGCCGGCGGCGCCCCCGGTGGCGGGAACGACGGCGTCGATCCGCCCGGCGGGGGTGGGGGTGTCGACCCGCCCGGCGGCGGTGGTGTGGGGAGATCAGCCATGGCGGGGGCGCATGCTAGCGAGGCCCGCCGTGGCGCCGGGGGCGGCGCCGGGCGACGTCACCAGGGCCGGTTGCGGCGCAGCGGGATCGGCTTCGACCACCAGCGGCCGGAGAACCGCCACCGCGGGGGTGCGCTCGGTGCCGTCGGAGCGGCCGGTCGGGGCCAGCAGACCTCGATCGCGGCCACGATGGCGGCGACCTCCTCCTCGGTGGGCTCGCCGCCCCGCGCCACGACGACGTCGCCGGGGGTGCGCTCGGACGGGGTGCTCACCGGGGCGACCTCACAGCGGGACGTTGCCGTGCTTGCGCTTCGGGAGCTCCTCGCGCTTCGAGCGGAGCAGCTCGAGGCCGGCGACGAGCTTGACCCGGGTCTCGGCCGGGTCGATGACGTCGTCGACGTAGCCGCGCTCGGCCGCCATGTACGGGTTGGCGAAGCGCTCGGTGTACTCCTCGACCAGCTCGGCCTTGCGGGCCTCGGGGTCCTCGGCGGCCTCGATCTCGCGGCGGTAGGCGATCTCGACCGCGCCCTGCGGCCCCATGACGGCCAGCTCGCCCGACGGCCAGGCGTAGGCCAGGTCGGCGCCGATCGACTTGGAGTTCATGACGACGTAGGCGCCGCCGTAGGCCTTGCGGGTCACGACCTGGATGCGGGGGACGGTCGCCTCGCAGAAGGCGTAGAGCAGCTTGGCGCCGTGGCGGATGATGCCGCCGTGCTCCTGGTCGACGCCCGGGAGGAAGCCGGGGACGTCGACGAAGCTGATGAGCGGGATGTTGAAGGCGTCGCAGGTGCGCACGAACCGGGCCGCCTTCTCGGACGACTCGATGTCGAGCACCCCGGCGAGGTGCATCGGCTGGTTGCCGACGATGCCGACGACGTGGCCGCCGAGCCGGGCGAACGCGCACACGACGTTGGGCGCCCACCGCTGCGCGTACTCGTAGTACTCGCCGTCGTCGACGACGGCCTCGATCACCTTGGCCATGTCGTAGGGCTGGTTCGACGACGGCGGGATGATGTCGCGCAGCTCGGGGCAGAGGCGGTCGACCGGGTCGTCGGTGGGGACGACCGGCGGCTCCTCGAGGTTGTTCGAGGGCAGGAAGCTGAGCAGGTAGCGGACGTCCTCCAGGCAGCTGGCGTCGTCGGCCGAGGTGAAGTGGCAGACGCCCGACTTGGCGGCGTGGGCGATGGCGCCGCCCAGCTCCTGCTGGGTCACCTCCTCGCCGGTCACCGTCTTCACGACGTCGGGGCCGGTGATGAACATGTAGGAGGTGTCCTCGACCATGAACACGAAGTCGGTCATGGCCGGGGAGTAGACGGCGCCGCCGGCGCACGGGCCCATGATCACGCTGATCTGGGGCACGACGCCCGAGGCCTGGACGTTCCGGTAGAAGATGCCGCCGTAGCTGTCGAGGCTGACGACGCCCTCCTGGATGCGGGCGCCGGCGCCGTCGTTCAGGCCGATGATCGGCGCGCCGACCTTGAGGGCGAGGTCCATGAGCTTGTGGATCTTGGCGGCGAAGACCTCGCCCAGCGCCCCGCCGAACACGGTGAAGTCCTGCGAGAACACGAAGACCTTGCGGCCGTCGACCGTGCCCCAGCCGCAGACGACGCCGTCGGTGTAGGGGCGGTCCTCGTAGCCCGAGTCGCTCGGCCGGCGGGCGAGCAGGTCGAGCTCGTGGAACGAGCCCGGGTCGAGCAGCAGGTCGATGCGCTCGCGGGCCAGCAGCTTGCCCCGGTCGTGCTGGCGCTGGCGTGCTCTGTCGGTGCCGGGAGCGAGCGCCTCCTCCTTGCGCTTCGCCAGGTCGGCGAGCCGCTCGCTCATCGGGTGGTCGGCCATGGCGCAACGGTACCGGCGTGTCCGGGGTGCCCAGAAATTGCTCGGCGGTCGGTGGGAGGGCGGCGCGGGTGACCGCTCCGGTGGCCGGTCCCGTACGCTCGGCGCGATGGACCTGCCCGTGACGCCGCCCGTCAAGCCCATGCTCGCCAAGGCCGTCTACGAGGTGCCGCGGGCGGCGGGCCTGGTCTACGAGCCCAAGTGGGACGGGTTCCGCTGCCTGGTGTTCCGCGACGGCGGCGAGGTCGAGCTGTGGAGCCGCACCGACCGCCCGCTCACCCGCTACTTCCCCGAGATGGTCGAGCCGTTGCTCGCCGCCCTGCCGCAGCGCTGCGTCGTCGACGGGGAGCTGGTGGTCGTCACCGGCGACGGGCTCGACTTCGACGCCCTGCAGATGCGGCTGCACCCGGCCGAGTCGCGCATCACCCGGCTGGCCGGCGAGATCCCCGCCACCTACGTCGCCTTCGACCTGCTGGCGCTGGGCGACCGCGACCTGCAGCCGGCGCCGTTCGCCGAGCGGCGGCAGCTGCTGGAGGGGGCCGTCGCCGGCGGGCACGAGCGGGTCCGGCTGACGCCGGTGACCGACGACCCGGACGTCGCCGAGGACTGGTTCCGCCGGTTCGAGGGCGCCGGCTTCGACGGCGTGATGGCCAAGCGGTCCGACGCCCCCTACCGCCAGGACAAGCGGGACATGCTCAAGGTCAAGCACCAGCGCACGGCCGACTGCGTCGTCGCCGGCTACCGGCTGCACAAGGACGGCCAGGGCGTGGGCTCGCTGCTGCTCGGCCTCTACGACGGCACCGGGGGCCTGCACCACGTCGGCGTCGCGGCCTCCTTCGCCGCCCCGCTGCGCCGGCAGCTGCTCGCCGAGGTCGAGCCGCTGCGAGAGGGCGCGCTGGACGACCACCCCTGGCGGGCGTGGGCCGAGGCGGCCGCGGACGAGCGGACCACCCGCATGCCGGGCGGGATGAGCCGCTGGAACGCGCAGAAGGACCTGTCGTGGGAGCCGCTGCGCATCGAGCGGGTCGTCGAGGTGCGCTACGAGCACGTGCTGTCGGGTCGGTTCCGGCACACCGCCCGGTTCGTCCGGTGGCGCGACGACAAGCGCCCGGCGGACTGCACCTACGCGCAGCTCGAGGAGGTGCCGCCCGCCGAGCTGTCGACGATCTTCGGCGTGGCGCCCCGCGGTTCGCGACCAACTTGACCCTCGGGTCAAGACGTGGTGCGCTGGTGCGCGCCCGGGGAGCAGTTCCCGTCGATCGACGACCCCACGAGAGGTACCGATGACCGACACCGCCGATCGAGCGACAACCGACGACCCCGTCGAGGAGGTCAAGAGCTGGCTGGCCGAGAACTGGGACCCCGACCTCACGGTCGGCGAGTGGTGGGAGCGCCTGGGCGAGTCCGGCTGGGCCGTCCCCACCTGGCCGGTCGAGTGGTACGGCAAGGGCCTCAGCCGGGCCGAGGGCGTGCGGGTGCAGCAGGCGATCATCGACTTCGGCGCCCTGCCGGCCCCGGGTGGCCTCGGCCTCATGCTGGCCGGGCCGACGATCATCGTGCACGGCACCGAGGAGCAGAAGAAGCGGTACCTGCGCGACATCGTCACCGGCAAGAAGGCCTGGTGCCAGCTCTTCAGTGAGCCCGGGGCCGGGTCCGACCTGGCCGGTCTGAACACCCGGGCGGTGAAGGACGGCGACGAGTGGGTCGTCAACGGCCAGAAGGTCTGGACCTCGGGCGGCCACGTGGCCGACCTCGGCATGCTCATCGCCCGCACCGACCCCGACAAGCCCAAGCACGCCGGCATCACCTACTTCGCCATCGACATGAAGCAGCCGGGCATCGAGGTGGTGCCGCTGCGGGAGATGACCGGCCGGGCGCTGTTCAACGAGGTGTTCCTCACCGACGCCCGGGTCCCCGACGACGCCATCATCGGCGGCCGCGGCAACGGGTGGAGGGTCGCCAACACCACCCTCATGTTCGAGCGGGCCAGCCTCGGCGCCGGCGGCGGCACCGCGGCCGCCTCGATGGCCAGCCCGGGGACGATCGCGGGCGACCTCGACAAGCGGGCCGGCGACTTCGTCGCCACCGGCGGCCGGCGGGGCGGTGGTGGCGGCACGCTGTTCGGCGCGTCGGCCAAGGCGCTGACGGCGCTGGCCAAGCGCAACGGCAAGATCGCCGACCCGACCGTCCGCCAGAAGCTGATGAAGCTGCACACGCTCGGCGAGGTCGCCAAGTTCAACAACATGCGGCTGAAGGCGGCGGCCGCCGTGGGCAAGGACATCCCCGGCCTGCCCAACATCGCCAAGCTGCTGATGAGCGACACCGTGCGCCTGTCGCGCGACCTGGGCCTCGAGATCACCGGGGCCTACGGCACGCTGCACGCCTACGACGGCGAGTCGCGCAAGCAGCTCGACGAGGCCACCGGCATGCCCGAGCTCGCCGGCGTGACCGAGATGGCGCTGTTCGCCCAGGCGCCGCCCATCTACGGCGGCACCGACCAGATCCAGCGCAACATCATCGGCGAGCGGGTCCTCGGCCTGCCCAAGGAGCCGGGCCCCGACAAGAACACGCCGTTCAAGGACCTCCCCAAGAACGGCTGAGGCGCGGGCGGACGCCCCCCGCCGTCCACGCCGACCCGCGGGCCGGGTCGCGGCGCTCGGCGCGCCGCGGCCCGGCCCGCCTCCGTCCCCGGGCGCACCACCGCGATCGGCTGTCACAGGCGGCGGCGCCGTCTCGTCGGTCCTCGTGAAAGGAGGATCGACGTGGCACAGCAGCACGACGTCGTGGTGATCGGCGGCGGCCTGGCCGGCCTGACGGCGGCCGCGACCGCCGCTCGGGCCGGCCGGTCGGTGCTGGTGGTCGACGGCCCGGGCGGCAACCGGGCGACCACCGACCGGGTGGGCCGCTTCCTGTTCAACCGCGGGGCGCACGCCCTCTACCGCAGCGGCCGGGGCTCGGCCGTGCTCGACCGCCTGGGCGTCGCCCGGGCGGGGGGCCGGCCGCCGCGCACCCTCGTCGCCCGGCGGGGGGAGCGGGTCGGGCTCGCGCCGACCGGCGTGCTCTCGCTGGCCCGCACGCGGCTCGTGTCGCCGGCGGGCAAGGTGCGGCTCGGCCGGGTGGTGGCCGGCGCCCGGCGGTGGCGGCCCGACGAGCTGGCCGACCGCACCGCCGCCGCCTGGTTCGACGAGCTCGGGCTGCGGGGCGACGAGCGGGCGGCCGTCGAGACGCTCGCCCGCACCACGTCCTACATCGCCGACCTGGAGGTGGTGTCGGCCGACCTCGTCGCCCAGCAGCTGCTGCTGGCGCTGGACGGGGGCGTCGACTACCTGCACGGCGGCTGGCAGACCCTGCTCGACGGGCTGGCCGGTGCCGGCCGGGCGGCCGGCGTCACCCACCGCCGGGCCCGGGTGGCCGCCGTCGCCCCGGACGGGCGCGGGGTCCGCGTCGAGCTGGCCGGGGCCGGGGACGGCGAGGCCGTCGTGGCCGGCGCCGCCGTCGTCGCGGCCGGCACGCCCGACGCGTGCGCCGCCGTGCTGCCGGACCGGCCGGCCGCCTGGCGGGCGCTCGGACCGCCGGTGCGGGTGGCCTGCCTCGACCTCGGGCTGGCGGCGTGGCCGCGACGGGCGCGCCCGGTGCTGCTCGGCGTCGACCGGCCGATCTACCTCATCCGCCACGACCCGCCCGCGGCGCTGTCCCCGGCGAGGGGCGCCGTGGTCCACGCCATGTGCTACCTGCGGGCCGACGACGACCGGCCGGCGGCGGAGGTCCGGGCCGAGCTGGAGGCCCACTGCCGCCTCGCCGGCATCGACCCCGCCGGTGCCGAGGAGGTGCGCTTCCTCCACCGGATGGCGGCCTGCGGCGCCCTCCCGCTCCCGGCGACCGGCGGGCTGCGGGGGCGGCCCGGCGTCGACAGCACGGGGCTGCCGGGGGTGTTCGTGGCCGGCGACTGGGTCGGGCCCGACGGCCACCTGGCCGACGCGGCGCTGACCTCGGGCGAGGCGGCCGGGCGGGCGGCGGCGGGCCACGCCGCGGCCGTCGAGCGATCGGCCGGCGGGGAGGCGAGACTTGCCGCGCATGGTTGACCGGGCCGGCCCGTCGGGCGGGGGCATCGCCGTCGAGGAGGTGCTCGTCGCCGAGCGCCCCCGCCTCGTCGGGCTGGCCTACCGCATCACCGGCTCCCGGCTCGACGCCGAGGACATCGTCCAGGACGCCTGGGAGCGGGCCCGCCGGGCCGGCGACGTCGACCGCCCGGCGGCCTGGCTGACCACCGTCGTCGCCCGCCTGGCGTTCGACCACCTGCGCTCGGCCCACCGGCGGCGGGAGTCCTACGTCGGGCCCTGGTTGCCGGAGCCGATCGTGACCGGGCGTCCGGAGGGCACCGTTGCCGCCGGGACGGGCAGGCCGGGCGCGGCGGCGGGAGCGGCGACGGGGGCGGCGCCCGACCCCGGCGAGCTGGCCGAGCTGGCCGACTCGCTCACGTTCGGGTTCCTGCGGGTGCTGGAGGCGCTGTCGCCGGTCGAGCGGGTGGTGTTCGTGCTCGCCGACGTCTTCGGCACGCCGTTCTCCGAGATCGCCGAGGTCGTGGGCCGCTCGCCCGACGCCTGCCGCCAGGTGGCCAGCCGGGCCCGGGCCCGGGTGCGGGACGCCGGCCGGCGGGGCCGGGCGCCGGCCGACGCCGCCCGGGTGGCCGACGACCTGGTCGCGGCGCTGGCCGCCGTCGCT
>Ga0207864_1000692_pt1 | contig 43355 bp, 41 predicted proteins | sample HigsolmetaAR202D_FD_184834 | JGI IMG/M metagenome (GOLD analysis project Ga0207864, IMG submission 184834) | Ionic liquid and high solid enriched microbial communities from the Joint BioEnergy Institute, USA - AR20-2-D (SPAdes) (version 2) ...
GGCCAGTGCGGCCCAGCAGCCGGAGACAGCCATCCCCTCGGGTGTGACGGTGGACAGCGAGGCGATCTGACCCAATGGTGGGTGCGGAAGCCAGCGCGCTGGTCGCCCTGTTCGGTGACGAGGAGGACATTGACCTTGCGGCGCTGCACGCCGTCGCCGCGCAGCCGGACAGTGGCGCGCTGACGGATGCAGAGATTGAAGCCCTCTTGCGCGAGCAGTGGGGATTGCCCACGATCGACGTGGAGGGCGCGCTGCGTGCCGCGACGGCTGGGCAAGTCTCGGTTCGCCCGGACGACGACGAACGCGACGATTACACCGACGAGGAATGGACGGTCGTCACGACGCTGCGCAAGTTGTGCCTCGATGCCATCAGCGCGAGCACCCCGCGCAAGCGGCTGGCGAAGGCCGTGGAGTTCTGCTTCGTCCGTGGAACGGAGGAACCGCGCTACGGCGTGTCGTTCCACCTCGCATGTGAAATGCTCAAGGCGAGGCCGTGGGTGGTGCAGGCGCTCATCCAGCATTTTTGGTTCCTGCGCGGCATCGAGCCGGGCCCGCTCCCGTTCATGGCCGATCCGCTGCCCGAGGCGCTGCATTCCGAAGCCATCCTGCACGGCTGGGAGGCGGGGTTGCACATCGCCGCCGCTGCCTGGATGCACCCCGGCGTCCTCGAGACCGCCCTTCGCCAGCAAGTGCGGGTAGGGGATGACGATTACGAACGCTCGCTGGGCGCGCTTTGCAACGCCGGGATCGTCAGCCTGCGGATGGGGCGCGCTTATCTCACCTCGCGCCCGGCCAGTTTTCGTCGCGCCAGGCGAACCGTGTCCTGGTCGCGCAGCTTCATCGGAGACTGACGATGAAGCTCGATGTCGCTGCACTGACCCGCAAGGAGCCTGCCGCGGTTGCCGATCTGCTGCGGCTGTGCCAGCAGTGTGCTCGCGTGGGGGCTGCGAAGGTCGGCGCACAATCCTTCACGAACGACATCGTGCAGGACATGATGCTCCTGGTGCTCGAGCGGTTCTTGCCGGCCTACGACGGCGAGCGGGAAGTCGAGCCGTTTCTGATCGAGGCAGCCCGCCGCATGGGGCTTGGGTATCAGCGCCGGCATGGACGGGAGATTCTGCTTCCGGAGCGCGAGGATGGAGGCGACCCGCTGCATCAGGTGGCCGACGACGTGGCCGCAACGGCCGATGTGGCCGCCATTGAGGAGGAGACGAACCGACGCGCCGCCGAGGCGCGGGCGGCCCTGATTGCACGGATGCGCGAACGGCAAAGCGCTGCCAGTGGCGGCAGGGCGAATGCCGCCAAACCGGCTGCTGTCAAGACGCGCAAGCCATCGAAAACAGCCCGGCGCCGGATGCGGGGCGACGACCCCCGCCTTCTGCTGCGTCAGGCGCGCGCAAACCGGCCGGCCGTTCAGCGCCTCCGCGCGATCCGGCGCAAGCTGGGGTTGACCCAGGAGCAGATGGCCATCGCGCTTGGGCTCACGCCGAATGCGATTCGCAGCTTGGAATACGGGCTGGTGGACGGCAGGCCGGATCTTCTGCTGAAGAAGGCGCAAGGGCTGTTGCGCGCGCACGGCGCCAACTTCGACGGCACGGCATCCATCCAGGACTGCATGCAGCGGTGGTGCCGCATGCTCAAGGTGCCTGAGCATGACATGCTGGCGCTCGGGCAGCACATCGGCGTGCATCGCAGCACGCTGTTCCGATGGCGTACCGGGCGGACGCATCCGCCGCCGCACATCATCCGTGAGATCCATACCTTGGTGGAGGCGTTGAGCGAGCATGCCTGACGGACTCGCAGTGGTACTGACCTGGGTGGGTTGCCTGGCGGTGCTGGCCATGCTGTTCCCGGGTGGCCGCAAGCTCCTGGGCGCAGTGTGGGGGCAGGCCTGGATGCTCTTGAAGTGGGCCGGTGAGGTCTTTGCCAACAGCGCGCAGAAGCTTGCGGCCAGAATCTTTCGCGCACACGTCAATGTGATCCGCAACTTCCTGCCGCGCCAGGCTGTGCTGCCCTCGGTTGGCAAGCCGACCGCGCGCCGGGAATGAAAAAGCCCGACCCGGAGAAACCGGGTCGGGCAGGGATTACGCTGCTTCCAGCATGAGCGGGAGGCGCGCCTGTTCGGCGCGACTCCAATCCGGCTTGCGCCTGAACAGGTTGATCAGCGAATGACGATCCAGCGCCTTGCGCCACGCCTCCGCGTCATCGCTGAGCACGTCGTCGGCCGTGAGTCCAAGGCGCTCGAGCGTGGCCTGCGCCAGGCGATTTGCGATGCGGCGTGCATCGCGCGGGAGGCCCAGCGCCGCCATCATTGCCTCGCCCTCCGGGGTGAGGAAGAAGCGGCATGCCGAGGCCGCTTCGACTGCCTCGCGGGGCGTCGGGGGTTCAGACGCTTCGAGGATTCTGTGGCAGTCGGATGCTGCCAGCCTGATAACGCTGAACAGCAACCGCCTTGCCGGCGGGAGATCTTCTGGGGCGATGTTTTTGGTTACAGGGAGGATGGGGGCCTCACTGTCGAACACGGTGAGCATGTCGGGCTTCTTGCATGCGCCGGCACATCCGGCGCTTCACGAGGCAGTGCCAGGGCGCATGCGCCGAGCGCGTTGCAGACAAAGAAACGCCCCGCAAGATGCGGGGCGTTTAGGGTCAGAAGCAGCCGGAATTGAGCGCAGCGCGCAGGGTGTCGTTCCAGTCCTCTCCGCCGCCCCAAGGGGCAAGACGCTCAGCCTGCACACCGGCCTCGGCCAGGGCCTCGATGACATCCGGGGCCTTGGATTCCCCGGCGCGGTCGGCATCGAAACCGATCTGCCAGGTGGCGTTCGGATAGCGCCGCTGGATGCGCTGCGCCCATTCGGTGCGCCAGGCCGAAACGCCCAGCAGCCCGAGGATCAGCGTGTCCGTGGCGAAGCCAAGGGAGACGCACGAGAGCAGATCAATCCCGCCCTCGACCACCAGCACCTTGCGGACTTCGCCGCGCGGATGCCACACCAGGGGCCAGGTCTGGCGCCCGTACTGTAGGGCCTTCGGGCCGTCGAAGTCGCGCTTGGCGACACGGAACTCGGCGCAGGTGCCGCCGGGCGGCAGGAAGACCAGCGGCCGGTAGGCGATTGCCGGCCGGCGTGCGGTGGGGCGGAGCATGCCGGCCTCGCGCAGCAGATCGCACCCCACGTTCAGCGACAGCCACACGTCGGCGCCGTCCGGGTGCGCCGGCAGCGTCCGCAGCATCCCGCGTTCGTGGGCCTCCTGCACCACGTCGGTGCTGATGCCCCGCACATTGGCCAGGTAGTCCATCACTTCTGGTGCGATTCCGTCGCGCCCCGCAATGATGGACAGCGTTTTCTCCACGGCCTGCTGTCGCGCGGCCTCGGTGATGCGCGGCTTCGGCTTCGGAGGTTCATGGCCGAGAATGGCGACGTAACCGCCGGCGTTGGCTACAAGCTTCTTCGCCGCCTCCGTCGGCGTCAGGCCTTCCTGCTCCGCGACGAGATCCACCGCGCTCCCACCCTGGCCGCATCGAAAGCAGTGCCAGCGCCACTCGCCGTCGCGCTGCATGAACAGCGAACCGGCATCGGGTCGGCTGGCCATCCCGCAGCACGGGGTGAAGGGGGTCTCGAACCGCTCCCCCTTCTTGCGCAGGGGCAGGTTGTAGTCCTGCCAGAGGGCGGGCAGCGGCACCGCTCGCCGCGCAGCCTCGAACAGATGGGTTTGCCTCATGGCACCCCCCTGTCGAGATGGGTGATGACGGCATCACCCGCGACCCACACCCGGTCTCCCCGGGCGTGGGGGTAGGCCGACCGTGCGGCCACGGTGGCCCCGGTGCGATCCAGCTTGACGATCACGCGGAACGCCTGGCGGCGCGTGCGGGCCGTGTGCACCCCGTCGGCGATCAGCGCCCCCAGTGCACCGCCCGCGCTCGCAGCCGACCAGTTACCTCCGCCGAGCCGGCGACCGAGGTAGCCGCCAAGGGCGGTGCCGACGGCGAGGGCGGTGTGCCGCGCGCCCGGCCGTTCCGGGCGGAGGTCGGTGTCGGGCTGCACGGCCAGCACCACCCCCGATTCGGCCAACGTGGCCGCATGGGCCGTTGGCAGCAGCGCCAGGAACAGCGCCAGGCATAGAGAGAGGGCGAGCCTCATGGTTGTTCTCCGGGTTCTCCAGCACATGCTGGCCCTCGTGATTGCCCGGCTCCCCTGACGCCACTGGTTGCAGGGATTTGGTATCCTGCCGAGTAAACCCTTGGTGGGGACAAACGGTGATATGAATATGAACGACATTCGCGGCGACGAGTTCGATGCGTGGATGCAGACCCCCGGCTCGCGCCGTGTGGCCGGCGCGCATGCCGCCGACGACGCCCCCTCGCCGCAACCTGCTCCCGAGCCGAAAACCGAAGTGCCAACCAAGCGCAAGGGCGGGTTGACTCTGGGGAGGAGCAAGAAGATCGCGCTGTCGGTCGTGCTTCTGGCGGGTGCTGGCCTGATAGCCGCCATCGCGCTTCGGCAGCAGCCGGCGCCGCCCGCGCCCGAAGTCGCCGCGATCATGGCGCAAGCGCAAGCCCCGGCGCCCGAGCCCGAGCCCGAGCCCGCACTTGCGGTCACGCAAGGACAAGGGCAGGGTATGCCGGCGGAGGCATCTGCGCCGGTGACTGCCTTCATCACCCCGACTGCGCCTGTCGTGCCGCAGCCGGCCACCGTCAGCGACACGGCGCACGATGCTCCCGCGCCGGCCGCGCAGCCGGAGGCGGTCACGCCGGTGCCGGCGGTTGCGCCCCCTGCGGCAACCGTGACCGCTGCGCCGCAAGCCGCACCCGCCACGGAGGCCGCCAAGCCGCAGGTTGTGGCCGCCGTCCCGCCTGCGGAGGGCGAGCGGTTGGAGGCGGGGCGCGTCGAGGCGCTGGAAGGCGACCTTGAGCGCGAGCGGGCGCGCGTGCGTGCGTTGCGCGCGGAGAACGCGAAACTGCGGCGGCAACTGGGCCGCAGCACCAGCTACACCGTTGTGGCCGTGCTTGCCGACGGCGTGGTGGTGCGCGACACAGCCGGCCGCGAACACGTCATCGAGGTCGGGGGGGCGATCAAGTGACGCGGGCGATCCTGCTGTCTCTGGTGCTGCTGGGCGCTGCGAGTGCAGCGCAGGCCCGCATCACATCGCAGGTGCAGCCGTGCCAGTCATCGCAGGGCTGCACCGAGATCATCCAGATGCGCCTGCTGCCAGATGCGGATGCGATGGCGGCAGAGCACGCGCTGTTCATCGCGATCTTCCCGTTGGTCGGCGAGGAGCCGAACCCGGCGATGGGCGGCTGGTACACCGGCAAGGACTGGAAGTTGAGCAGCATGCCGATTCCCGCGTGGACGGGGCGCATTCCTGCGCGCACGGCCACGGTGCGCATTCCAGGCGGGGTCTGTGGCCTGGTCGCGCAACATCGCGCACCAGCCGGCCGCTACGGCGTGTTCGCCGGATGGGGGCGCGCAACACGCACCGACTCGGCTCCGCTGGACGAGCAGGACATCCAGCGAGCGATTGCGGCCGCCAATCCGACCGATCCGGCCACCGCCGCCGAGCTTCAGCGGTTGCTGGAGGCCTATCGGCAGGCGCAGGCCCGGCTGACGGAAGGCGACCGTCCGGTGGTTATGGCGTACCAGGACATGCGCAATCGGCGCACGTTCTGGCAAGTGCATGCCGTCCAATGTGAAGGAGGCCAATGATGCGGTTGCTCACTCTGTTTCGTCCGAAGCCGCGCACCGATCTGAACGTGCGCATGGTTGAGGGAGGGGGGGCGCACAGTCGGCCCGAGATGAGCGCGCTCGAGCGGTATCAGGTGCGCTCGCTGGTGGCCGGCGGGATGACTGTTGACGGGAACATCAGCAGCCAGAACGGCGCGGCCCTCGATGGGGTGGTCAATGGTGACGTGTGCGTGCGGAACGCGAATGCCGCGCTGCTGGTGCGGGAAACGGCCGTGGTCAACGGCAGCGTCCGAGCGCCCATCATCATGGTGTGCGGCGAGATCAACGGCGACATCGAGGGTCGCTTCGTGCGGCTCTACCCCGGAAGCCGAGTGAGCGGTGCGATCCGGGCTACGCGTCTGATCGTGGACGATGGCGCGCACATCCTGGGCCCCGGGGTGGCGATTTCCCCCGCGCTGGAGGCCCGTGTCGCTCCGCCGGAACCGGCCGGAGAGAACGTCCGGCCGCTCCGCCCCCAGGACAGGGCACAGCAGATGATTGACGCGCTGCCGTAAGGCAGTGCGTCGGGTTCAGGGGAGCCGGAACACGTAGGCCGGCTCGCCGGTTTCGGCAAGTGTTGCCACGCGCACGCCGCTGACATCGTAGCCCGACGCGCGCAGATCCTCGATCACGCAGGTGACGGCGCGACCAGCATCCCCGCCCAGCGGGATGACCAGGTAGCGGCCATCGGCGCGCTCGCGTTGCATGATGCTGTGCGTGTGCTTCTGCCGAAACGCCTCACTGGCGACGACCTCGGTGAGGTCGCGGAGCACCGCGTCGGCGTTGACGTTCGCGCCCGCTTCCGTCGGGGCGGGTGGTGGCGTGCTCCCGGCGTCCTGCGCCGGCGCGGGCGGAAGCGGGAACGGCAGGTCGGCATCGTCCAGGGTTGCGGCGGGCCCGGCCGGCGGCGGGGCGCTGGCGACGAAACTCTCGAGCGGGACGCCGGTTTGCGTCGTGGCGATCTTCCCGTCGGTGGGGCGGGATTCCTCCTTTCCCTTCTTGTCCTTGGCGGACGCGGCACCCCAGAACGGCCCGAGGATCTCAATGGGCGACTCGGCGTCGCGGATCGTGTTGGCGCCCGGCACGGCCTCGACGCGCACGATCAGGACGGCTACAGCGGCGCCGCTGGTCTTCATGCGGAACAGGGCGCGCGACGGGGAGAACGTCATCCCCTTCCACTCGGTCACGAGGGCGCCGCGCTGGTGCAATTGCTCGGCGACGGCCTGGGTGAACGGCGACATATTGCCGTTGCGGTCGGCTGTGGCCTCGCCGGCCCAAATCGGGTCGCCGCAACGATTTCGCACCATCGCGCGCATCACTGCGTCCATGACGTACAGGTAGGGGCCGTACTTCCAGGCCACGCGGCTTGCACGCTGCTTGCCGTTGATCGCGCCCGGCCGCCGCAGCTCCTGCATGAACAGCGCCAGTTCGCGTGGCATGGCCTCATCCGCCTGGGCGGCGGGGGCGGCGGGGGCGGCGGGCTTCGGCGCGACCCGCTCGGAGGCCGGCGCAGTCACCCGGCTCGCCAGCTTAGCCAGGCTGTCCAGCTCGGCATCGGCGAGTTCTTCTTCCGACAGGCCAGCCACCGCTGCGAGCGTCGCGCTGGTGATGGTTGGCGCGGGGGCTTCGTCATCATCGATCTCATCGTCGTCCGATGGCGACAGCAGGGTGTGGCCTTCCATGCGCCCAACCTCGATGTCGGTGTGCGCGAGCAGTTCGGTCAGGCTGCGGATGCGATCGTCCACCCAGGCGGCGTTGGGCAGCCCGAAGGGGTGGTGGTAGTGGCCAACGGCGGCGATCAGCGCGTTGCGGTCATGGATCGGGAGCGCCATGACCTCGGGGATCTGCCGTAGCAGCCGCGCACCTTCGGTGTCGTGGGTGTGGCGCACCTCGGTCACGCGCAGCAGCGGCCCGGAGACTGCCTGTGTCTCCTGCCCAGGGATCGGAGCGTAGGCCAGCAGCTTGCCCAGGTCGTGCGCGAGCCCGGCGAGCAAGAGCAGGGGAACATCCTTTGCCTCGAAGCGATGCGGCCGGTTGGGATCGGCGAGGGGGACGCGGATGCGACCGCGCTTGTCCCGCTGCCCCTCGTACACCCAGGTACGCGCGGTGACCAGCATGTGGTCGGCGACGGCGAGCGAATGTTCGATCAGGCTGCGCCCGCCGTGGCCGCCGGGCACGGATGATGCCGGCATGCGCGGCATCGCCGCCATCGTCTCGAACACGGCACGGACAGCCTCGGCGTGCAGCGGGGCGCGGGCGCGCAATGCCGGCCACCATGCCCGTGATTCCAGCATGGAGTTGAGCACTGAGGAGCGGGGCGGGGTCAGGAGTGCCGGCGGCCCCCCCATCGAGATTGAGGCCCCCCAAATCTGGGACCCCTGCGAGATGTGCGCGCCGTGCGCACCGCGCTGGATGGCGTGCGCGATGAGCGTGAACGCCAGGCCGGCGGCAAACCCGATGGCGGCCACGAGCAGCGAGGTTATCGCCCACGCGGGCAAGCGCCACGGCATCACGGGCGGCGACAGTGCGGGGCCGATGAAGACGAACAGCAGGACGTACCACGTCCCGAGCACCAACAGCCAGTCCTTGATGATCGGATTCTTGATGAGCATTCAGTCGGCTCCGAGGATGCCCCCGTTCTGGCGGCGCCCCACCCATCGCTCGATGTTGCGGGCGAGGTCGAGGCCTTTCACATGCCGCTTGCGCTGGTGATTGATGCCGGCCTCCTTGGCAATCTGCATGATCTCCGGCGAAAACGTGACGCGGGGGATGCGGACGTGGTAGAGGTTCGAGCCGTCGTATTGGACGATGCACTCGCCCTGCCCAAGCTGCATAAGCTCGCTCGGGCTGATCTTGTGGGCGACTTCCAGGGATTCGGAGAATCCGATGGAGCCGGAATCAGACCAGCCGCCGGGTTGCGGCGAGAGGTGCGCCTTGCGGGCCGCCCCCGTGCCCTGCGATCCGCTGATGGACAGCCGGCGGCGCTCTTCCTCGCCGATCATGTCGGCCATCCACTCGGCCGTCGCCGCGCCGCCAGGCTTGAAGTAGCACTTGGTCAGCGTGTTGTCCGTCACCATGTCGCGCAGCTCCTTGCTGATCGCCTCGAGGTTGGCCGGCGTCTGGAAGGCAGGGAGCATCATGAGTTGCGCCGAACGCGACTGCTCGAAGATGCGGCTCCATGCGTCGGTGACGTAGGAACCGCACTCGTCGAAGAAGCTCAGGATCGGCGGATTAGGGCGCAGGGCTTCGGGCAGCGCCTGAATCTGTGCGATCGCTGTGCGGAAGTCGCCGATCACCATCTTGCCGAAGTTGGAAGCGGCCTCGGCCTTGCCCATCGTCGGCAGCGCCACGTAGATGATCTTGTTGGCGAGCAGATCCTCCTTGATCCGCACCTCCGGTGAGTAAGTGTTCGTGACTTGCCCGAACTTGCCGGTGCCGAAAGTGAACATGCGGCCACCGATGCCGCCAAGCTGATCCTTCAGCTTCTTCACGTCAATGGCGAAAGAACCGTTTTTCTGAGGGATCTTGAACTTGTGCAGGAACAGGGACAGTTGCGCCTGCGCATCCGTGCCATAGGGCACGCGCTGTTCCAGCCACTCCAGCGCCTCCGCATTGGAGAGCAGCACGGTCACGTCGGCGAAGTTGTAGGCCAGGCCGCAGGCCTGGATCGCGTTGACCAGCGTGGCCACGCCCTGGTTGGCCTCCTGCCGGTAGTAGTCCGCACCCGGATTGTTCGCGGTGGAGGGGATCAGCGACAGACAGCGGGCCGACACCTCATCGGGATCGCCGTACAGGATCGGGTTGTAGGTGTTGGACGCATCGGGCTCGCCGGGCGAGATCACCAGCAGGTCGTCCAGCCGCCCCGCCCACGCGCACATTGCGCGCAGCATGATGAGGTTGGCGGGGTCGAGCTTGCCGTCTATCCAGAGGATGCCGCCGCCCCGCGCGATCTGCTGGAACATCAGCCACTCGCCGAGCACGGTCTTACCTACGCCGGATTGACCGACGATGAGCGCGTGCCGCATCCACTGGCGCATCGGGATGACCAGCGGCTCGCCCGTGTCCACGATGTAGCCGATCACGATGCCATCCGGCGTGGGCGGGGGAGGGCGGGACGAGTTGATCCGCAGCGTGCCGGTGCCCTCGAGCGCGTCGAGGCCGATCACCGCGTTGAGGCGCCGGCCGAGCCAGATGCCAGAGCCGGCCGCCGCCGCCGCGCCGAGGGTGGCGGCGGTCGGCCAGTGGGACGGGCCCACGACCGGGTGGGTGGCCATGACCCCGGCCGCGCCGGCGAGTAAGGCCAGGTTGTCCTGGAACCCCCCCAGTTGCAGCCTCCGAAGGGCGGAAAACGAGACCATAGGTTGTTTCGCACTAGGGTTTGATTCGGGTATCTTACTCCCATGTAAAACAACCTTGGGCATGCTGAATGAAGGCGTTTGGCACGGTCTTCTTCGCCCTGTGCATGTTCTTCGTCGGGTGGGTGTTGTTGGCTGGCACGCCGCTGGGCCGGATCGAGCGCACATGCAAGCCGACCGAATGGTTCGGGCGGGCCATGACGGCGCTGGTAGCCATCGGGGGGTCGGATCGCGCCGAGGCCAAGTCCCGCGTGGCGTCCGGGGAAGTCACCAAATCCTGCCAGTTCTTCGTGTTCCGGGTGTTCTACGCCGAGGAACTCGCCCGGCAGCAGGCCCTGCTTGAGCAGGCCCGCGCGGGCGCAGAGCCGGCGCCGGCCCCGGCGGCGTCACGGGCGGAGGGCTCCCGGTGAAGGGGCGCGCATGGGTGGCGCTGGTGCTGGCCTGCCTGCCCTGGGCGGCGGCGGCCGGAGAGGCGGGCCCGACACCCTATGACGCCTGTTTCGCGCGGGCCGGGGCGCTCTACGGGATCAACCCCCTGCTGCTCAAGGCCATCGCCCGGCAGGAGTCCGCGATGCGGCCCAACGCCATTGGGGTCAACCGGAACGGCACCCGCGACCTGGGGATCATGCAGATCAACACCACGCACCTGCCCAGGCTGTCGCGGGCGGGGATCACTGCCGCCCACTTGATGGAACCCTGCACGAACATCCACGTTGGGGCGTGGGTGCTGGCCGATGCGGTGCGGCGACACGGCATGTCGTGGAAGGCGGTCGGCGCGTACCACTCGCCGACGCCGTGGCGGCAGCAGGCCTATGCGGCCAAGGTGGCCTCGCACCTGATGCGCGAGATCCAGTGGCTCCAACAGCAGCCTGCCGCGACGCCCTCGATCGCGGGCGCGGCGGTGGTCCCGGCGGTCGGGGAGGCGCCGCCCGCTGCGCCCGACGCGGCTGGGGCGACAGCGGCCGGGGTGCCTGTGCGGCGCGGCTTGGAAGGCGTGTGGGAGGCGCGGCCATGAGCGCGGACGGCAGGCAGGCGGTCATGCCCGAGGCGCTGGCCGAGACGAAGGTGCTCGAAGACCACGCCTTGCGGGTGTTCCGGACGAGCCTATCGGTGCTGTCCGGGGTGCTGGACGACCCGGACGTGCAGGAGGTGATGGTCAACCGACCGGATGAGGTGTGGATCGAGCGGGGCGGCAGCATGCAGCGGCTGTCGGGCATCCGCATTGCCAACGCCCATGTCGAGTCGGCGGTGCGGGCGCTGGCGTCCGGCAACAACAAGGGGCTTCAGCCGGTGCTGGACTGCCGGATGCCGGGCTACCGGATTGCCGCAGCGCTGCCCCCGGTGGCGATCCAGGGGGCGGCGATCTGTATCCGCAAGCACGCCCGCAGCCGGCGCACGCTCGAGTCCTATCTGAGCGCTGGCGGGTTCGGCCCGCTCCCCGAGGATCTGCGCCACGATCTGGCCGGCCAGCGGCCGCCAGACGAAGCGGTGGCCCAGGGCGGCCAGGCCTTGCGCGACCTGCTGCGGTGGGCGGTGCGGGCGCGCAAGAACTTCATCATCGCCGGCTCCACCGGCTCGGGCAAAACGACCTTCCTCAACGCCCTGCTGGCGGAAGTCCCGCCGGATCAGCGGGTGCTCACCATCGAGGACACCGCAGAACTCCAAGTCACGGTGCCGAACTGCGTCGGCCTGGAAGCGGCCCCCGATCAAGGGATCACCATCCGCTCGCTGGTGCGCCTGGCGCTGCGCTTCCGACCCGATCGCATCTTCGTCGGTGAGGTGCGGGGGGCGGAGTCCTACGACCTGCTGGACGCCATGAACACGGGCCACCCGGGCGGGGGGTGCTCCCTGCACGCCGACAGCCCCTTGCTGGCGCTGAGTCGAATGGAAAGCCTGGTTAGAATGAACCCAGATACCGTGAATCTTCCCCACCAGGCATTACGCAAACAAATTGCCTCGACATTCGATTTCATCGTATTCTGCTCGCGCCGGGGGTGGCGGCGCGGGCCGGAGCAAGTCATGGAAGTGCTCGGCGCCGACGAGCACGGCTACCACGTCAAGACCCTGTTCGATGCGAGGACGTTATGACCCGTAATTCCGTTACCCGCCCGTCTCTGTGGGCACGGCTTTGGTTCAACCGCTACACGGCGGTGGTGGTGCAGGCTGCTGCCGTGCTGGCCATCCTGGCACCGCAGCCGGCCGCCGCGCAGGCGCGGGGGCTCGAGGATGTGGGCGGCGGCATGATCGAAGCCGTGTGCAGATTCACCCAGTCGCCATTGGTGACGGGAATCGCCGCGTTTTCCGTCGTCGCATGCCTGGTGCTGCTGCTCATCAACGAAGGGCGCGAGATGATGACCCGCATCCTTCAGATCATTCTGGCCGTCGCCGGCCTGCTCGCGCTGCCCGGGATCATGAGCATGCTGGGAATGAACATCACGTGCTGATGCGCGTATGAGCGATCGAGGCGTCGAGGCGTTGCGTCCGCCGAGTCAGGTTTACACCGGCCTGGCGGAGCCGGCGTTGATCTACGGCGTCGAGCCGAAGCTCGTGTTGGTCAACGTGGGGCTCGGCGTGTTCTTTTTCGTCCTGTTCAAGTTCTACGCGCTGTTCTGGGTTCCCCTGGGATGGGTGCTGCATTACGTGCTCAAGGTGATGACCAAGCACGACCCGCACATGCGTCTGATCTACGTCCGTTATGCCGTGCAGGCGGACAGGTATGAAGCATGGCCAGATCCCAGCCCCCGCCTTGGCCATCGGCCATTGCATTGGGGTAGGGGGGTGGTGTGAGCGCGGACATTCGTTCCACTGCCGAGCTGCTGCCGTGGCTGGTTCCGATCACCGATGCCCTGGTGGTCTGCAAGGACTCGTCACTGCTGGCGACCTACGAGTTCACCGGAGCTGATGCGGACTCGGTGGGGCAGGCTGAGATTTACCAGGTCGGCCAGGCCGCCGAACGCATGCTGCTCCTGCTGCGCGACCTGCCGGTGACGCTGTGGTGGACGGTGCGGCGTGAGCGCACGTCGGACTATCCTGGCGAGCCGATGCCGGACGCGGTATCGCAGATGCTCGATGACGAGCACCGGGCGCAGTTCCTGGCGCGCTCGGCCTTCGTCAACCGTCACTTCCTGTCCCTCATCTGGATGCCCGCCAAGGGCACCGAGGCCTTCTTTGAGAAGGTCGGCGCCATGACGGCGGACGGTGAAAACATCCTGCGCGCGATCAAGATTGCCATCGAGGCCACCTTTCTCTCGAAAGAGGCGTTCGGCTGGAAGCTGGCGGAAATGGATCGCGTCATCAACGATTTCGAGCAGCGCCTGTCGCAGATCGAGAACGTGATGAGCGCGCTGCACATGCGTCGGCTGCGCGGCAGCGAGTTCATGGGCTTTCTGTGGGCGCAGGCCAACCCCGGCGTCCGGATGACGCCCAAGCTGTGGAACGGCAGCAGCTTCTTCGACGCGGCATTGTCGGAAACGCCGATCACGGTGACCCGCGACGTGCTCCAGTTCGGCGATGGCGGCGAGGCGCGTTACGGCTCGGTCATTTCGATGAAGAATTGGCCGACGCCCATTGCATTCGATGCCTTCGGCGCCCTGGTGACGCTGCCGACGGAAATGGTGATCTCGCACTGCTTCCGCGTTATGCCGAACAGCGAGGCGATCAAGCAGATTGACCGCGCGAAAGCCGTCAACGACTTCCTGAAATACCCCCTGTCTTCGTGGATCATCGGGTCCATGTTCAGAAAGGGGAGTATCAGCGAGAACAAGGTGGACCCATCCCGGGAGGAGGTGGCGGCTTCGATGCTGTCGGCGAAGGCTGACCTCAACAGCGGCCGAGTGATCTTCGGTTGGCACAACTTCTCGGTGGTGCTGCTCAACGAGGACGTGGAGGCTCTGGAGGCCAGCACGCGGGACATGCTGCGGATGCTGCACGGCAGCCCCTTCGTGGGGGCGCTGCGCGAGAGCGTGCATGCACTCTCGGGCTGGGCAAGCACCCTGCCCGGACAGTGGCGCGAATGCCGTCGCTGGATGACGCTGAGCAGCGCGAACGTGACCGATCTAGCGCCCCTCCTCGGGGTGTCCGTCGGCGAGCGGATGAACAAGCATCTGTCCGAGCAGCTAGGCAAGCCCTGCCAGGCGTTGACCGTGCTTGCGACGGACTTCAACACCCCCTACTACTTCAATTTCCACGTCGGGGCGATCGGGCACGCTTTCGTCATCGGCCCGAGCCGCACCGGCAAGTCCATAGGCATGAACTTCCTGATCTCGCAATTCAGGAAGTACGGGCCGGAAGCGAACATCATCATCTTCGACAAGGACTATTCCTGTCGGATCGCCACACTGCTGCAAGACGGCGACCACATTGACTTGCGGGCCGCGCCCGAAAGCAAGGTGAAGATCAACCCCATGCTGCTGGCGCGGGATAGCGCTGCCCGGCCGTTCCTGTCGCAGTGGGTCGAGCACCTGATCGGGGCGCGCGGCTACCAGGTGACTTCGGAGGACGTGCGCGAGATTGCGGCCGCGATCGAAGGGCTGGCCTCGAACCCGGACCCTGCGATGCACCGTCTGCTGACCCTGCGGACGCTTCTTCCGGGCCACCTTGGTATGCACTTGGACGAATGGTGCGGGGCGGGAGCCAAGGCGCACTACTTCGACAACCTCGAGGATAGTTTTTCGCTGTCCAACTTCACCTGCATCGAGATGGGCGACATCATGCGCGACGCGCGGGCCGCGCGGGCGTTCATGGACTACGCCTTTTACCGGATCATGGCCAAGCTGCGCGACCAGGCGCGTGGGCCGCAGGTGACGATGATCTACCTGGAGGAGTGCTGGTTCCTGCTGGAAGACGCGCGCTTTGCGGCGCAATTGATGGACTGGCTCAAGACGCTGGCCAAGCTCAACGCTTTCGTGGTGCTGACCACGCAGAGCATCGAGGACATGGTGGCGATGCCGGAGCAAGTGGCAGCCTCCATTCGCGACAACATCTTGACCAAGATCTTTCTTCCCAACCCGATGGCGTTGACCTCGACGCTTTCGGAGTTCTACCGCAATCGGTTCGCGCTCAGGGACGACCATATCCACCGCATTGCGACCGCCGTTCCTCGCCAGGATTACCTGGTCGTGCAACCGGAGGTCAGTCGGATGGTGAGGCTGCCGCTCACGCAGCGGCAGGTGGCGGCATTGCGATCCGACATCGCCGCGCAACGGGTCTTCAACCGCCATTGGCCGGCTTGCGAGCCAGGCTGGCAGATGGCCTACATCCGCGATGTTCTGGAGGGCACACGGCAATGAGCCGGAAGACACTCGCGCCGGCGCTGGTGGTGGCGCTGGCAACGGCCGGAACGGGCATGATGGCGAACGCCACGTCAGTGATCGGCGCTACCGAGCCGACGCAGATCATGAACAACGTGGAGCTTGTGGCGCAGTACGAAAAGCAGGTGCAGATGGTGCTGAACCAGGTCAAGCAGTATCAGGCGACGCTCCAGCAGTTGCAGCAGCTTAACCCGGATGCGCTCAAGACCATGCTCAAGGGCGTGGTCGGCGAGGACGTGGGCGAGTATGTGCTCAATACCTCGCAGGCCGCGATGGAATTGGAGGAGGAGCTCTCCACAATCCAGGAGGCGATGCACACGATCTATCAGGAGGGCCGGATAGCATCCGACGTCATGCGGCACCTTCAGGGGCGTGGCCGCAGCATCAGCGGCGGGGACTACGTAGCGCTGATGAAGGCGCTGGCCGAGGAGAATCAGGCCACCTATGGCAAGCGGGTCAAGCAGTTCACGCGCTCGTTGGAGGAGTCGCGCTCGGCGATGCGGCGGGTGGAGGCGATCGCTGCGACCGCGCCGCAGATCACGGGCGACGTGCAGGGGCTGCAAGCGCTGATCCAGTCGCAGGCGGTGGTGTCCGGGCAGTTGGCCGGCATCCACAAGGCCGTGATCGAAACCGGCATGATGAATGCCGACGCGGCGCGGACGCTGGCAAGCGAGATGAACGACCGCCGCGTGCAGGAGCTGCAACAGCGGCAGGCCACTGAATACCTGCTCTACGGGCGCAAGCCTGGCGAGGGCGGAGGGCGCTGATGCTCAGCTTGCCGACCCGTATCGCGCTTGGCCTGGCGCTGGTGGTCACGCCCGACGATCGCATCGCCACGCGCCGGCGGATCATGCGCGGGGCTGTGATGGTAGAGCGCGACGGCCGGCCACCTTCCGCGCAGCAACAGCGCCAGCTGCTGGGCGGGCATTCCGGCTTGCAACGGACGTTCATCGCCTTCGGCATTGCGATGTTCGTGCTGGCGCGCCAGCGCCCCGTGGTACTGGCGCTGTTTGGCCTGGCATTCCTGTGGCTGTGCGCGAAAGCGGCGGCCGCTGTCGCAACCGCTGTCCTTGCGGCGGTTTGACGATTCGTTCCTGACATAGCTGCGCACAACCTGCACACATGATGCTCGATCTCCTGCTTGCTCACGCACTGGAATGGCTGTCCGGGATCGGGCTTCCGGGCCTGGGCATCGAGGCGCAAGCCAGCGCTGGCGCGGTCATGAATCCGCTCCAACAGGTATATGCGAGTGTGCGCAGTGCGCCGGCGCAGGTGGCGGGCCAGTTCATGGCGGTCGTGCCGACGATTCTGGCGGGCGCGGCGGCCATCGTGATTGTCAAGTCGTGGATCGAGCACTACCTCGATGGCGACCTCATTGGGTGGATCAACGACATCGTGCGCGTTGCCGTCACGGCTGCCGTGATCTTCACGCTGTGGGGAGAGTACGACCGGGTGCAGTCCATCGCATGGAGCGTGATGGACGACATGATGCGGATCATGGACGTTAAGGGTATGGGCGATGGAAGCAGTCCCATCGAGCGGATCGTCAATGCCGCGCTGGTGAACCTCGGGTCTGTGCTCGATGCGATGTTCGGGGTCTTCAAGAACACCAATTCCGGCGACAGCGAGTGCGAAGCGTGGAATGTGGCATGCCACGCGCTGACTGGCGTTCAAGCTATCGGCTCCAACATCCTGATTGCGTTGATTTTCTTCGCAATCGTTCTGCTGGTGGTGCTGTATTTCGTGGTGGTGCTCCTACAGTCGTTCACGGGACTGTTCATGATCGCGGTGGGCCTGATGCTGCTGCCGCTCTGCCTTGCGTTCTATCCGCTGATCGAATCGTGGACGAAGAATGCCATCGGTCTGATCGCGGCGGGCGCGGTGCACCAGGGCATCGTGGTGTTCCTGCTGTCGATGACGGAGGCGATCGTCGCCGACGCTATCCGGCAATTCGCCGAAAACCCGACGAACAATGTGTGGGGCGGAGGCGCGCAAACGGCTGAGGTAACGGGGGGCGTGATCTATCTCGGCCTGGTGCTGTGCGCCTTCATGGTGGTGTTGGGCCTGACGACAAGCCGCATCGTGGCGTTCGCCACGCAGATCTTCGGGCCGGTTAGCGGCACCCTGTCGCCGTCGAAGGGCGCCGGCACGGCAAAAATGGGCAAAATGGCCTCGGATGGAAAGGGTGCGTCCACGCTGACGGATGTTGCGCCAAGTGCTGGCGGGGCGGGCGGCGGCGCCAAGGTGGACGCGGCGCCCCCCGTCATCACCGCCGCGTCGGCGGCGGTCCAAGCCCTGTCGGCGAGCGTGGGGGCGGGCGGGGCCGGAAACGGGGGTGCGAGCCGCGCCGGCCACCAGGCGGCGGGTGCATCGCCGACTGCAACAGGCGCTGCGGCATCCGGCTGGGCCAAAGCGATGGCGGGCGCCAAAGCCGGCGTCAAGACCGTAGCGCTTGCCCCCGTCAAGGCCACGGGCTGGGGCGCGCGGAGCATCTGGCGCGGCGTTTGACGGTCAGGCTGCACACGGGGCGGGTTTGCGCTAGTATCCCGTGTGGCCTTATTCGTCCGATTTAAACATCCATGACAAATCGAATGGGGAAGGAGGGCGGGCACCCTGCGCCAAGCCTGAACCTGCGCGGTGCGCGGCAGTACGTGAGCGCCATCGAGGCGCCGGCGATGGCGAACCGAAGGTTGATCGTCCTGCTGTTCGCGGCAATCGCAGCCGTGGTGGCGCTAGCGCTGGCGATCCTGCTGATGCTGCCGCTCAAGGAGCGCATTCCATATACGGTCGAGGTCGAGGTGGACGCCTCCGGCAAGCCCACCGGGCGTGTGGCTGTCAGCGAGGCCACGATGGCGCGGTTCCAGCCACAGGAAGCGCACATCCGGTACTTCCTGGCTCGCTGGGTCGAAGACCTGATGACGGTGGATGAGACTTCGCGCACGCATCGGCTTCCTCGATCCTATGCCCTGTGCCGCGGCGATGCGTTGACCGACTGGCAGCGGTACGTGAGCGAGCAGGGGCGTCCGCTGAAAATCCTCTCCGAGACCCCCGGGTATCGGCAGACGGCGCAATTGATTTCCATCCAGTTCCTGAGCGAGAGCACCGCGCTCATCCGCGTGAAGCTGACCAACAACCGCAACGCGGAGAAGCGCGTGCAAATAACCGTTTCGTTCGCATTGCTACCTCCTCGGACGGACGAGGAGGTGTACCGCAATCCGATTGGCCTGTGGATCACGAAGTTCGGGGTGGCCGATGAGCTGGCATAAGAACATTCTCGCCGTCGCGTTGGCGGCTGCGGCGCCGGTTGCGTCTGCGGAGCAGGCGATGAATCTGCGAGGCCTCCAGGAGGCGATGAAGGTGTCGCTGCCCGGAGATCGCACCGACGTGCTGCCGGCAGTCAACGGCACGCGTCTGGTGACGTTCCGCTGGAGCCCGGACGTGTCGTTCGCCATCCGCGCGATGGAGGGGACGTTCGTCAACATCGAGGTGCCGGAAGGCGAGCAAGTCCAGGGGCTGTATCTGTCCGACGCGGTGCAGTGGTCGTACCACGTCACGGGCGACCATCGCCGCGTCCTCATCAAGCCGCTGGCGGCCGGGCATGTGAACACCGGAACCCTCATCACCGACAAGCGCAGCTACGAACTCACCCTGCTGTCGGTGCCGCCGGGCGAGATGTGGTTCCAGCGGGTGCGCTGGCAGGTGCCGGGGCAAGCCGAGGATGGCCTGTATTGGCGCGGCCAGGCGAAGGCTGCGGCGCTGCCCGAGGTGACTCCGGTCGTTGCCGGTGATCCGGGTGTGGCGCCTGACCGCCTGAACTTCGGCTGGAAGATCAAGGGCACTGCGCCATTCCGCCCGCAGGCGGTCTTTGACGATGGCGTGCGCACCTGGATACGGCTCGGCTCGGTGCAGGATCTGCCCGCGATCTTCGCCGAGCAACCGACGGGCCTTGAGGTCGTGGATTTCAGCGTGCAGGGCGCGTATGTGGTGGTGCCGTCCATCGCCGACCGTTTCGTGCTGCGGCTACGGAAGGATGAGGTGCGCATCGTCCGGGAGAAGCGGGGATGAGCGCGCCCGTATCGGCGGCGGGCGTCAAGAAGCCCGTCAACCGAAAGCTCCTGTACCTGTTGCTCGCGGCGCTGACGATCATCTGGCTCGCGGGCATGGCGCTGATGTGGATTCAGGACCCGCAGCAGCAGAAGCAAGCCGAGGTCGAGCAGGAGCAGCAAGAGCGCATCGCGGCCATGCCTGCCGGCTCGCCCGAGGCCGCCCAGTCCGAGCTGGAACGGATCGCCCGGGAGCAGGAACGGCAAGCGGCTGCCGAGGAACGCCAGCGGCAGGCGTTCGACAACTTCCGGAATGGCGGGCAGGAGCCTGCCGCCGCGAACGGGCTGGACCCCCATCTGCTGCGCGAACTGGATGAGGCGCAGCGCGCAGTCATGGGTAATCGCCCCGATGTTGGCCGGATGACGGGCGATGCGTTGCCGCCGTTGTCCGGCGTGGAAGGCGCGGGCGGTGGTGGCCTGGCCGTCGGGGGCGAGCAGCAGAAAGGCGTGATCTACGAGAGTTACCGGACGCGCTCGGCTGGCGGGGTGGCGCAAAGCGTGGGAGAGGATCTGTTCGGAGGAGACGAGGCGGGGGACGGGGGATCCGCGCCCCGGCCGGAGATGGACTACTACGAGACGCTGCGGCCGGCGCGGGCGCCGTCCGAACGAATCATTCACCAGGGCACCCCGCTGCCGGCGGTACTGGTGAGCCGGGTGGATACCCGGGTGCCGGGGCCGATCACTGCCGTCATCAGCCGCAACGTCTATGACTCGCGCACCCACCGCACCCTGCTGATCCCGCAGGGGTCGAAGCTGGTGGGCAGCTACGCGACCAGCGTGACCCCTGGGGTTGATCGAATTGCAGTTTCATTCTCCCGTTTGATACTTCCAAACGGTGACGCTTTTGATTTACCATCGACCCCATCCGTTGGGTTAGATGGAACGGCCGGGGTGGAAGGGAATTACAAGTCCAATTTCTGGCGCGCGGTCGGGCCGAGTGTTCTGGTGGCGATTCTCGGCCAGGCGGCAGATCGCGCCATCGCCAAGGAATTGGAGGCCACCGACTCGAACGTTCCCGGCGTCGGCGGCACCTACCAAGCGCCGAGCGTGTTGCAGCAGACGATGCCGAAGGTCAACGAAGCGATTCTTCAGCGCTACGCAGGGGCGCAACCGTACTTCGTCATCCCGCCCGGGCAGGAAATCCGGGTGGTGGTGACTCGGGACATCGAAGTGCCCGCCACGCGGGGTGCGCCGTGAGGCAGGCGGGACTGATGCTGGCCCTGCTGGCGTGCTTGTCTGCGGCCCGGGCGGCAACGATCAATGGCGATTGGGTGGTCAGCGGTGCGCCGCAGGCGCGGCCGGTGCAGGCGTTCGACGATGGCGCCTCGCTCTACATCCAGTTACGCGACCCGACCGACCCACCCGCCCCTATCGGCCCAAGCGGGCCGCTGTCGTACCGGATTCGCGGCTACTACATGGTGGTGCCGCTGACTCCGCGCGTGGTACTGCGCTACGGCCCGCATGAGGCCGTGGTCGAGAGCCGGACTGCCGCGCCGGGGGCTGGCATCGTCAGCGTCACGCGGCCGGTCGGGGCCGCCGAAGTCGAGATCAGGGCGGCGGAGGTGCAGCACCACGCCCCCCTTCCTGCCGCACCCGTGCCCGCGTCCGCTGCGCAGGCCGAGTTCGGCGGTGAGATCGTCGTCAGCGGACCGTCCGGCGTGCGGCAGACCCGTGTCGCAGAACCTGAGACGCCGACGGCGGGCCCGATCTCGGTGTCGTTCGATGAGGCCGAGCGCGACGCCGCCTGGTCGGCGTGGCGCGGCAAGCGTGTTCGCGTGCTCGCAGACGGCACAACCGCCGGCGCGCGGGCGGCGCAGAGGGCGCAGGCGGCGTGCGCGAAGGCGGGCGCCAAGTGCGAAATCGAGTATCGCGGCTCCGTGGCGGGCCGCCTGCAAGTCGTGGAGGCGAACTGATGCGGAAGACGCTCGTGGGCGCGGCGAGCGCCTTGCTCTTGCTTCCTGGCGCGGCCTGGGCCAACTGCCCGCCCATGTCGGCCTACTCGGTGGTGGGGGTGTCCGCCAATGAAATGCCGTTGGCGGACGCGCTGGCGCTGCTGTTCGAGGGGACGGCGTGGAAAGCGGAGGCCTCAGGCGCGGGCAATGTGACGGTGACGTTCCGCAACGTCAGCGGCCCCTTGGACGCGGTGTTCCGCAAGGTGGTGGAACAGGCCGGGTCGGCCTCGAACGCGCCGCTGTCGGCGCTTGCCGACCCCGGCCGCTGCGTTGCGACGGTGGTGCAGCGGGCTGCGGCCAGTGCCGCGCCGCGCGGGCCGGTCGCACAGAAGCCGCGCGTTCTGCGCGCGGGGCGCAACCTGTCCGATGCCCTCAGTGAGTACGTGCAGGCGAGCGGCTGGCAATTGCGCTGGCGCATCGAGGAGGACTACGTGCTGGACGTGGACTTCCCGATGCCTGACACCGACCTGATCGAAGCGGTGTCCTACGTCGTCCGCGCCTACCAGGCGCAGGGCGGCATGCAAGGGGTCGCCCCGCGCTTTGCGAAGGCCAACCGGGTGGTGGTGATCGAGCCGATGGACGTGAGGGAAAGCGAATGAAGCCCAGGCTGCTGGTGCTGTGCATGGCGGCCTGCCTGTCTGCGGGCTGCTCGACGATGATGGAGATTCGCTCCGAGGCGGCAAAGGGCCACGAGGATGCGGACGCGCGGGCGCGCGCCCTGCTGGGCGCGCGCGAGGCGCAGGTCAAGCCTGTGACCGGCCCCGTCGTCACGGATCTGCCTTATGTGGACGCGCGACCGATCCGGCGCAGCGAGAGCTACCCGCAATCCTTCTACCGTCAGGTGACGGTGAACGAAGCGATCGGTGTTCCGATGCAGGTGCTCGCCAAGCGCCTTGAGGGCCTGCTCGGCGTGCGCGTGATGTACCAAAGTGAGCTTCTGGCGCCGTCCGTGCTGGCGAATGCAGGCAACATGCCGGCCGTTCGTGACGTGGGGATGGACGCCACGCTTGCAGGCCTGCCGCCGCTGCCGGGTGCCTCCTCGATGCCGGCAGCGGCGGCGGCCTCACCTACCTCCCTCGTGCCGATCAGCTACACCGGCGACGGGATCGGTCTGCTGAACGCGGTGGCAGCGGCCATCAATGCCGCGTGGGAGTACGACGAGGCGGGCCGGGTCGTGCAGTTTTACCGCTGGAAGACCGAGACGTTCCTGATTCCTGCCGTCCAGGGAGAACCATCGTCCCTCGGCAAAATGGGTGGGCAATCGCAGTCCAGCCAGGGCGGGCAGGGCTTGCCGCTGACTGAGGCCACTGCGCAGGGGGAGCACAAGACCACTGCGAGCGTGTGGGCCGAGATCGAGGCGGCGATCAAGGCGATGCTTTCGAGCGAGGGCGTCTATGCCATCGGCGAGCGCACCGGCACTGTGACGGTGCGCGATCGCCCTGACCGCGTGGAAATAGTCCGCCGCTACCTCGATGAGGTCGCGGCCTCGCTGAGCCGCCAGGTGGACATGCAAGTGACGATCTATCGCGTCGTCACCAACGACAGGGACACGCGGGGCCTGAACTGGAATGTGCTGTTCCAGAACATGCTCGGGCACTACGGATTCCAGATCACCACGCTGGCCGGCAGGCCGAATGTGGCGGGCGAAGGGCTGTCCTCGTTCATCCTGTCGGTGCCGCAGCGCGATAGCAACGGTGTTCCGAACCGCTACGGCGGCAGCCAGATGATGCTCGATGCGCTGTCGCGCATCGGGCGTACCAGCGTGGTGCAGAACAGCAGCATCCTGACGGCGAACAACAAGCCCGCGCCGTTCAAGGTGGTCAAGCGCACCAGCTATCTTGCGCGCGTGTCGCAGAACCTGAGCGGGATTGGCGGGACGCTCGTCAACACCGGCCCGACGCTCGAACCCGGCTCGGTCGAAACCGGCCTGAATCTCTACATGCTGCCGCACGTCCAGAAGGACGGTAAGCGGCTGCTGCTCAAGCTGATGATGTCGCTATCCTCGCTCGAGTCGCTGGACAGCTTCGGCACCGAGCAGGCGACGATCCAGCTTCCGCAGACGGCCAGCCGCGAGTTCATCCATGAGGTGTGGCTCAATTCCGGCGAGACCCTGGTGCTGGCCGGGTTCGAGTCGGTGGACGCCAGCATGGACACCCGTTCCCCGCTCGACAGGCGGCTGTGGCTGCTGGGAGGACGCAGCACCGCCGGGAGCGGTACGGAGCGCGTGGTGGTGACGATCACGCCGGTCGTGACGGCCGTGCGGAGCCGGATCTGAGGGGGGCGTGATGAAGCGCGAGGTGTACGCGATGTTGTCGGCCGCCGTCCTGGCGTGCGGCGTGGCCCATGCGCAGCCGCAGGCGGCCGCGAGCGGGGCGGCGCCAGGCCAGGCAGTGAAGCCTGGGCAGGTGGTGCCGGTGGCCGGTGGCGCGCCAGCGACGGCGAGCGTCGTACCGGCGCCGATGGCTCCGGCATTGAGCGCGGAGGAGGCGGCCTACCTGAATGAAGAAGCGGCGCTGGTGCGCAAGCTGCGGTTGACGCAGTTGCAGGCGCAGCTTGCCGAGCAGGAGCGCAAGCTCAGGGGCGAGGAAGCCGAGAAGCCCGACAGCGCCAGCCTGCTGCCGATCCCGTCTCCGTCGGCCCTGGCCACGGGGCCGATGCAGCAGCAACTGCCGTCGCCGATGGCGGAGGTGCCGCCGCCTGCGCAGGAGTCGCTGCTGTTCCGCCTGGTCGGGATTTGGGGTGCCGACGGTGCACTGCAAGCCGACGTGGTGAGCCAGGGCATGCGCGTCACGGTGCGCGAGGGCGACGCGCTGCCGGGCGGCTGGAAGGTCGCGCGCATCGCGCGCACGGGCATGCTCATCCAGCGCGGAAAGTCGTCGCGCCTGCTGATGCTGGGGGGCTGACACCGTGACCGTGCGGATCGCCACCCTCGGAGGGCGTCAATTCGCGTGGGGGCTGACCTGGGTCGAAGCCGCCGGGCGCAAGCCTGCGCGCGTGATCGCCGACGCCCTCGGGGCAGACGCGGGCGCGTGGTACACCACTACTGGTGACGAGGACGCGCAACTGGTCGGGTACGCCGATGCCGTAGCGGCCAAGGGGCGTGTCTATAGCTATGCCGCCGCGCTGGCCGCCGTCGCCCCTTCCGGCATCTATGTCGCGCCGCTCGATGACGGGCAGGTGTGGTACGCGCTGATCCTGGAAGGAGGGGTGGGGGCGGGATCGGATGCGATTCAGCCGGAGGAGCAGGCGCTGACGCAGGTGCAGGCGCTGCGGGTGGCGTTCAACCTGCCGGTGTACGTGATGCAGGGGGCGGGGCTCTCGCTCCCGGATACGGCAGAGTTCGACCCCGAGGCGGTGGTTCAGGCCAAGGTGCCCGCCTTGCGCCGCCACAAGCCGGCGTCGCAATTCGGCCGCGTAATTGTGCTGCTGGTGATGTTCTCGACCATCGGCGGCGTGGCATGGTGGCAGTTCGCACCCAGGAAGCTGGGTGCCGCCTCTGGCGACGACGCCGCGTTGGCCGAGGCGACCCGGAGCGCCTATCTCGGCACGATTCGCGGCCTGACCGCCCAGCATCCGACGAACGCGGAGTGGGTGCTGCGCGCCTGGGACGTGGCCCGGCGCTCACTGCCTCCCGTCATGGACGGGTGGCGACAGGAGGGTTTCACCTGCACACCGTCGCCCGCAACCTGTGTCGGGCGCTATTCGGCTGCTCCGGGGCTGCCCTACACCTTGCGTCCTGTGCAGCAGCGCTATGGCGTGCACGCGGTGCGCCTGCTTGATGACCGGCGCAGCATCGAGGTGACGGTGCCGGCCGTGGGGGGCGGCGAGCCGGCGCAGTGGACGGATGACCAGGTGCTTGCGCCTTTGCCGTGGCCGACGCCTGCGGTGGATGCGGTCGGCGAGCTGCTCCTGAGCCACATCGGCCTCGAGATCGAGCCGGTCACGGCGGAAGACCTGAGCGCTGCCAACGCGGCACCTGCCGGCGCGTTGCCGCTCGTGCGCGAGAAGCTGGCGGTGAAGGAGCCGCGCTTGCCGGATCGGCTGCGGCTGGCCGGGGTGGTGCATCGTCTGGCCCGGCACGGGTTCGTCCCCGTCGGGATGGCCGTGACCGTGGGGCATGGCGCGGCCGGCGAGGCGTGGAGGATCGAGTTTGCACGGCTTGGAGGTGGCGGGCAGTGACGCTACTGGCGCCCGTGGACCCAGTGTTGGATGCGCTCTGCCGCATTGCGGGCTTGCGGCCGGACGCCCCCGTGATTGCGGAGGCGCGCGGAGCTGCCGCGCGAGCCGGGCGTTCGGTGGCCGAGCAATTGCTTGTGCTTCGCGTGGTCAGCCGCGCCGACTACGTGCAGGCGCTGGGGCTGGCGGGAATGGAGGTCGTGGCCCGCAGGGTCGCAGACCTGCCGGAGTGGGACGTGGTGCCGGGCGACACCCCCGGCCTGCAACGCGACCCGCAGGTGGTCGCCATCGCCAGCACCAATGATCCTCGCCGCCGGTTTTTCCTGCTCGAAGCGGAAGGCGTGGATCGCACGCGCCTGGTCGGCCCGACTCAGCGAGCGCTGAGTGAAGGGTACGTGTACGCGGGGCGGATTCGTGGCACGCAGGAGCTGGTCGAGGTCGTCCACACCGAGTGGGACGCGCGGCAGGGCAAGAGGCAGTCGGTGATGTCCGATGTCGAGCTGCACCGCGACTTCGACGCGATGGCCTACGATGCGTTCCGCGCTGGGGCGTCGGATATCCATATCACGTACACCCCCGCTCGCGGCGTGGTGCATTACCGCATTCACGGCGAGCTGGAGCATGTGCGCGATCTGCCGCCGGATTACACCTACAGCCTGTGCTCATCCGTCTATAACACGCTGCTGGAAACGGGGTCGAGCAAGGACAACTTCAATCCGGCCGGATTGCAGGACGGGGTGATCGAGCGGCGCTTCCCGGAAGGCATGGTGCGCTATCGCTATTCCGGCCAGCCCATTGCGCCGGACGGCTTCGATGTTGTGCTGCGGATCATCCCCATCGGGGTGACGACGCGGCGCAAAAGCATGGCCGAGCTTGGCTACTCCGCTGACCAATGCGACGCGCTGGAACGGATGTTCGGGCGATCCTCTGGGCTGATTCTGTTCGCGGGCACGACGGGTTCCGGCAAGTCCACCAGCATGGCGAATGCGCTGTGGAAGCTGGCGGAAGAACGCCCCGGCAAGAAGATCCGATCGGTGGAGGAGCCGGTCGAATACCGGATTCCGGGCGTGGCGCAAACAGGCGTGGTGCGGAAGCACGGCGACAGGCGCGACTTCCTCGACGTGCTGCGGCAACTCATGCGATCCGACCCCGACGTGTTGATGATCGGCGAGATCCGCGACCATGACACTGCCGATCTGGCGATCCAGGCCGTGCGCTCGGGCCATCTGTGTGTTTCGACCCTGCACGCGGACGGCGCACCCATCTGTTATGACCGGCTTGCGGGCATGGGGATCAATCGTCTCGACCTGGCTTCGGTCGGGCTGGTGGTCGGGCTGGTCTATCAACGGCTGGTGCCGGTGCTGTGCCCGGCGTGCAAGGTGCCTGCCCGCGTGTGGGAGGAGGAGCACGCCGATGCGGGCGTGCTCGTGCGGCTGCGGAACCTGCTGAACGGGGATGTGGAAGGCATCTATTTCCGCGCCCCGGCCGGCTGCCGGGAATGCAATGGCCGTGGTGTCATCGGACGCACGGTGTGCGCGGAGATCCTGCGCCCGACGCCGCACATGCTCCGCGCCATCGCGGAGAACGATTCCAACGCGCTGTGGCGGTCGTGGAGAGCCACGATCAACCCTCACGATCCTGCTGACATGACCGGGCGCACGGCATTCGAGCATGCGCTGTGGAAGATGCGGCAGGGACTGGTGTCCCCGGTGTCGGTGGAATCGGAGTTCCGCTTCCTCGATGAGCCGGTGTTCGATGGGAGCGCGTGATGGACAGGACTCGATTGGAAACGTTCAAGCTCCGGTTGAGCTTTGGCGCGCAAAGGCGGATGGAGTTCTATGGCGACCTGGCCGAGTACGACGCGGCGGGTCTGCCGGCGTTCACGGTCATGCGCCGCATTCTCGAGGTGTCGCGCGGGCGCAAGCGGCTGAAATGGATGGCCGACCTGATGACGGCGGTACTCAAACGCGCAGGGGAGGGCAAGGGCGTGGCCGACGCGCTGGCCCCGTATCTCCCGCCGGAGGAAGTGGCAATGCTCGCTGCCGGCGAGCGCAGCGGCAACCTGCGAGCCGCCTTCGCCGAGCTTGCCGGGATGCTGCGGCAACGGGTGGAAATCCAGGGGCAGGTGCGGAAGGTCGTTTTCTTCACTCTGTCCGTGGTGGTGGCCGTGATGCTGCTGCTGCTCCAGATCATGCGCACGGTCGTCCCCGAAGCGAAGAAGCTAGTGTCGGCCGAGGCCCTTGAGCGCCTGACGATCGCGCCCTGGTACATCGGGGTGGGCGAATGGCTGCTGTCCTATTGGTGGTTGCTCGGGCTCCTGCTCACGCTGGCCGGCGGCGGGGTGGCGTGGTCGCTGTCGCGCTGGCGTCCAAGCCGTTTCCGGCAGACGCTCGATCGGCGCGTGCTGCCGTACTCGTTCTACGCGCGGATGCAGTCGAGCTACATGCTGCTGTCGGTGGCCGCGATGCTGCAATCGGGCCAGCAGTTGAAATCCGCGCTCCAGGGAATCCAGCAACACTCCCCGCCCTGGCTGCGCCAGCACCTGGGACGAATGCTGCGCCGGCTGGCGGAAGGCCGCAATGAGGTAGAAAGCCTCATGACCGGACTGTTCCCCGAGGACGTGGAGGATCGCCTGCGGATCAATGCACTGCACCCGGAGATCCGCAAGGTGATGCAGGAGTCGGCGCGGGCCTCGATGAGGTTCATGCAGCAAAGCATCGAGCGGGTCAATGCGGCGGCCAGGTTCGCCGTCATGGCGATGGTGGCAGCGTTCATTCTGCTTACCGCGTTCACGATGGCGGAAATCGCGATGGAGATGCGCAAGGCATCTTCGCAAGTGCAGACACAGCAAGGGTGATTGGCTTTCAACACATGGGAGACAGGCAATGAGGCTCAACGGGGTCAAGAGCAAGCGCAAGCAGCAGGGGTTTGGTCTGTATGACCTGCTGTTCTGGCTGGGTGTCAGCGCGGGTCTGCTGCTGGCCGTACTGATGCTGCTGCGGTCCGTCAACAACAGCAAGGCGGGGTACACCGAAGCGCAGAATTACAACAGGATGATCGCGGACGCGCGCGCCAAGTACGCGCAGCAGGGATCGTTCACTGGCGTGAACGCGGCGTCGCTCATCAACCTGGGCATCGTCCCGGAGACGATGGTGCAGGGCACCAACATCGTCAGCGGCTGGAACACGCCGGTCACGGTGGCGGCGACGAACCTCTACGGCACGGCGGGGGACGGCATCGAGTTCACCTTCACCGTGCCGCGTGACCAGTGCGCAGACTTCGTGACCAATGCGGCCGGTTCGACTGCGCGGGTGCGCGTGGGCGGCACCGTCGTGAAGGACACGCCAAACGGCGTCAACACGATCGACGTGGGCGCGCTGGCGACGCAGTGCGATGCCCGCGCTGCGGGCAACGTTGTCGTGGCCCTGGCGCAGGGGCGCTGATCCGACCAGGAGACGAAGCGCATGGGCATTCCCGTTTCGCCGCGCCGTGTTCGCGGCAACACGCTGATCGGACTGCTGTTCGCCATCTCGATCATGGGGGTGCTGTTCACGATGTGGGCGCGCCAGATCGGCCGACAGCACGAGGACAGCATGGCCCGCGTGGAAGGGAATGCCGCAGGGCAATTCGCGGTTGGCTTGCGCGGTTTCATGGCGGCCGCGCAGGCCAACCCGGCCCTGATCCCCGCCGGGGTGAGGACTGGGGTGGACTGGCTGAAAGCGCCGGCCTGCGGCGGCTTGGCGACGAACCCGCCGGAGGGGTATGTGCCATGCGACTTCACGGGCGGGACGCTGGGGCCGCAGTATCAGACGCGATTTACGTACAACGCGGCGACGGGCTACCTCGAGGCGCGGACGGACTTCATCGCCCCCGTCCTGGGCGACCGCCCGACGAACCGCATCCTGATGGCGGACAAGATCGCCCTGGCCGCCAATTCGACGGCGGCCGTGCCCGGCAACGGCATGTTCTTCCGGGCCCTGTCCAACGTGCCGGTGACGGCGACCGCTCCCCTGCCGGCTTCCACCCCTCCCGGCGCCGATGCCGGCCGGGTGCTGCTCATCGCGAGCAACGCGCCGAGCAACGACATTTTCCTGCGCACCGACGGCACGAATCAGATGCTCGCCTCGCTCAACATGGGCGGGTTCTCCATCGGCAATGCCCTTGACGGCCGCTTTGCGGGCGATGTGCGCGTCGAGCAGCGCCTGCAAGTGGATCAGGGCATGACGGTGCAAGGCGTGGCCGACCTGCGCGGTGGCGCGGTAACGAGCGACATCGCCTTGACCAGCATCGGCAGGTACGCGAGCGAAGGAATCTACAACGCGCAGGTTTACACCGGCGCGACCGAGTACCTGGTCGCCAAGCCGAACTGCGCCCAGGCGGGCAACAACCCTGGCATCTACGTGGCAATCCAGAGTACCGGAACGGCACCCAATTCCGACGCGCTGTGGGAGGCGCGGGCGGACGTGTACGACCAGGGTGCGCAGTGGCGCATCGTGCCGGTGGTGCGCGCCACCCGGTTGACCCTCTCGTCCAGCGACGGAAACCTGATCTTCGACAAGCAGGGGGTGGACGCCAACCCCACGGACATGCGTCTGCTGGTGATGACCCGCTGCCGCTGACGGGATGGCTTGGTTATCGAATACTAACGAACGTCCCAACCAAGCAACGTCAGATGCGGTATCCTCCGGGGGGCGGGAAACCAGAAGGAGGGCAAAGTGATGCGCCGTTCGCTTGGGTCGCTGGCGGCCGTGGCGCTGCTGGCTTTCAGTATCGTGGCGCCGGCTGAACAGCGAGGGCAACCCCTGCCTGCGACCACGGCCGACGTGACGGTTCCTCCGCGCCCCCTGAACCAAGGGGGCAGGGGCGGGGGCACGGATTCCACGATCACCGGCGGGGCTTCCCGGTCGGGGTCGGGGCAAGCCGTCGTGAACCTGTGCTCGATCTTCCCGAGCGCCCCGGAATGCGGTGGGCCGAAGCAGGGCATCTGTAACGACCCGGCTGCGCAGAACTATGGGCAGCCGGGCGCCTGCATTTATGCACCGCCCCCGCCGCCGCCGCCGCCGGCGGCGATCGTTGCCGGCTGCCTCATTGATACCGACGAGTTTGATACCGTCCAGTCGCCCCACTGCTCTGCGTACGGCAAGACGGCATGGGCGGTGCTCGATGGCCAGGTGCCGGTGGCTTTCTACGTTGGCGACACCTACGGGCCGCGCCGCGAAAATCTGTTCTTCGCCGATCCCGGGGTGTATGTGGTGGACTGGAGCGGAGATTGCACCAACGCGCAGGCGTTTGGACCGGATCGCTCGCATTGCCACATCACCATGTCGCTGGGTTCCCCTTCCGGGTGGAAGGACCCAGGCTCCGGGTGGAAGACCTTCTTTCGGCGCGCCACTGCCACCGTGCGCAGGCGTTCGGATATGTCGGTCGTTGCGACGTTCACGATCGAGGCCTCGGGCGAGATTTGCACCCGGAACTGCGATCTTCCGATCCTGCTCTAAGCCGAAGGTTCGATTGCACAGGAGCCGAATGGGCCGGAATCCCGGCCCGTTCGTTTTTGGAAGGGATGGTTGATTTGTTACGCTTAAATCAACCCAAGCATACGCTCACGCAGCCCCTTCATGACCAAGAACAACACCCTTCGCCCCCTGGTGCTGGCGATCGCCAGCACCCTGGCTCTCGCCGCCTGCGGTGGTGGCGGCGGCAACGTGCGTTCCGATCCGCCGCCGACCAATCCTCCGCAGCCGACCCCGCCGACCCCGCCGACCCCGCCGCCGCAGACCTGCCAGGATCAGAACGCGGTCAACTACGGCGGGCCGCTGCCGTGCATTCCCCGCTACAGCGGCATCAAGGACAACCTGCTCGTGGCCACGAGCGCCGATCACGCGCACGCCGCCGGTGTGTACGGCGAGGGCGTGAAGGTGGGCGTGCTGGATGGCTCGCTCCTGCCTGGTTACGCCGCGCTGGATGGCCGCATCACGTACTCGCAGGACTTCACCGGGCGGGCCACTCCCGAGACGAGCAAGGCCGATCACGCGACGATCGCGGCGGCCCTCATCGGCGGTAAGCCAGTCGCCGCCTCCTGGCCGGGCGACTTCAAGGGCGGTGTCTCGCCGAAGGCGAGCCTGTACCACGCCAAGGTGTGCCACGACGGCCTGTGCTACACCGATGCCGCCGCCCGCGCCATCGCAACTCTCGGCGGTATGGAGGTGCGGGTGTTCAATGCCTCCTGGGGCGGGCATGGCTCCGCTGCGGAAATCGAGCGCAACGCCCGCCACATGGGCGGCCTGATCGGGCCGGAGGTACTGCGCTACGACGCGCTGCTCGTCACCGGCACCGGCAACGACGGCTCGACGCTGGCCGGTGATACCGCCTCGATCCCCTACTACCTGCCGCAGTACGCGGGCAACTGGCTCGTGGCGACGGCGGTGGAGATCAACCCCCAGGGCCAGCCCGAGGGCCTGGCCACCGGCCGCTACGGACGCAACGACCCCAACCTGACCACGCCGTTCGCCAATCAGTGCGGTGTGGCCGCGCAGTGGTGCGTGGCGCTGCCCGGCACCTACATGGTGCCCGACCACAACGGGCAGGGCATGGCCTATACGGACGGCACGAGCTGGGCGGCGGCGTCCCTGAGCGGTGTGGCGGCGCTGGTGTGGAGCGCGCACCCGTGGATGAGCGCGCGCAACGTCCAGCAGTCCATCCTGACCACGGCCACCGACCTGGGCGCGCCGGGCGTGGACAACGTGTACGGGTGGGGCCTGGTCAACGCCGGTCGCGCGGTGCAGGGGCCGGGGCTGCTGGTGGACACCTTCGACGCCAACGTTACCGGCACCTACGCCTCCACCTTCTCCAACAACATCGGCGGCGACGGCAGCCTCATCAAGCGCGGCTCCGGCTCGCTCACCCTCACCGGGCAGAACACCTATGCCGGCGGGACGCGCGTGGAGGCCGGCACCCTCACCCTGAGCGGTAGCCTCGGTTCGTCGGTCAACGTCACCGGCGGCACGTTCGTCTCCCAAGGTGGCCGGATCAATGGCGACTACACGGCCGGCGAGGGCGCCAACACGGCGATCCAGTTCGGTACGGGCCTGACCGTCAGCGGTAACGCCAACCTCGCCGGCAGCCTGACGCTGCTTCCCGAGCCGCAGGGCTACTCGGTCAAGCCGACCGAGACGCTGCTGACGGCCGGCCAGGTCAACGGCACGTTTGCCGATGTGCGTTACGGCTCCGGCTTCTTCTACACCGCCTCGCTGAGCTACACGAGCACGTCGGTGGACGCCAGCATGGTGCGCGTGAGTTCGGCCGGGCAGGCGACCGCAGCCGGCTCGAGCGCCGCTGTCGTGGACGGAGCGCGCCAGTTCGACGTACTGCGCGACCACCTCGATGCGAGGGTGGAGCGTGGCGACACGGCGGGGCGCGGTCGCCTGCCCGGTGCAGCCGCCCGCCTGATGGCCGCGCCGACGCAGGATGCGGCGGAGGCCTCGCTGGCCAGCCTGACGGGCGCGGCGCACGGCGTGGCGCGCAGCCTGGGCGTGCAGCAGGCCCTTGATGCGGCGGCGCTGATGGGCGAGCGGGCCGACCTCGCCAGCCGCACCGGCAGCTCCGGCGCATGGGCCGAGGCGATCGGTCTGGACGGCACCCTGCGCCGCGCCGGCTATGGCAAGGCCGACTACCAGCAGCAGGGCGCGGCCATCGGCGCGGACATCGCCCTCGGGGACGACTGGCTGGTGGGCGGTTCGCTCGGCGCGGGTCGGCATGACGCCCGCCTCGGCGGCGCGGACGGCGCGCTGGACGGCGACTGGCAGCGGGTCGGCCTGCACGCCCGGCTGGACGGCGAGCGCGGCTGGCTCACGGTCAGCGCCGGCGTGGAGCGTCGCGAGCAGGAGATTCGCCGGGCCGTCATCCTCGGCACCGAGGCCGCGCCGGTCGAAGGCGAGCGCACCGACCGCGTGCTGAGCCTGCGTGTCGAAAGCGGCATCACCACGGCCTCCGGCCTGGCCCCGTTCGCGGCGGCGGGCGTGCTGAAGCACACGCAGGGTGCGTTCGCCGAGCGCGGCGGGGATGGCTTGGCGCTGACCGCCGGCGAGGACTCGGCCAGCGCCGCGTGGGCGGAAGTCGGCGTGCGCTACCAGCGCCAGATCGGCGCGCTCAACGTCGCGGGCGTGCTCACCGCGACCCACCTGCTGGATCGTCCGGACACGGGCTTCTCCGCCGCCTTCACCGATGCGCCGGATGCCACGTTCCGCGTGGCGGGCGCGTCGCTCCCGGGCAGCACGCTCCGGGGTGGCCTCAGCCTGACCTGGCAGGCCGGCCAGGCCGCGTGGCTCTACCTGGCGCTCGGCGGCCAGCGTGGCGAGGATGACCAGCGCGCCGCCTGGGGCTTTGCGGGGGTGAAGGTCGGGTTCTGATTCCCGCTGCAATGGGCCAATTGACACCCCCCCGGGCCTTCAGGCCGGGGGGGGTCAATGCGTTCGGCGGCGGAGATCTACAAGGCCGCCATCCAGGCGGCATTTGGCTTCACTTCGACGGGTGAGAGGCGGCGCTGAAGCATTTACCCTTTGTGCCGCCCGACCAGGCGCGCCAGTGCTGCGACCGGCACGCCCCGCCGGTCGTAATACTCGCGGGTGGTGTCGAGCTTGGCGTGGCCGAGCATGGCCGAGGCATCCGCCAGCATCCCGCCCTCGAGCAGGAACGTGGTGGCCGCGCCGCTGCGCAGTGAGTGCGCGCCGAACTGGCATGGGTCGAGGCCCACGCGCCCTGCCCGTTCCCGGACGATGCGCCACACGTCGGTGGCGATCATGGGGGTGGAGAGCACCCACCCTTCCCCTTCCCGCGCCGGAATGAGCCTCCACCACACGGGGTCGGCCGCGCTGCCCTTGCCGGCCGCAAGCACCACGTCGCGCCAGCGATCGAGGGCGTCGGCGGCAGCGCCCAGGATCGGCACCTGCATGATGCCGCCCTCGGCGCGATCGAGCCGTCGCCCCTTCATTTCCGAGAGCGTCCAGAGCCAGCCGTCCGCCACGCCCTCGATGGGCTCGGGCAGGGTGAAGGGTGCGAGATCCCGCCAGCGCATCGCGGCCAATTCCGAGCGCCGCCGGCCGCCGGTGTGGAAGGCCACATGCAGCAGCGCGGCATCCCGCAGCCCGCGCAGCCCGTCGGTACGGCAGTCGCGGAGCATCGCCTCGAGCACGTCGCGCAGCACGGGCGCTTTCGGCTTTCGCAGCATCGCCGGGGCGCTCTTGCTGGCGCGGTTGGCCAGAGCCCGCAGGGCCTGCCGCACGGCGGGGTCGTCGGCGAAGGGGGGCGTGAGCCGGGCCAGCCGGTGGCAGGCCGACAGCGCGGCGATGCGCTGGCGGATGGTCGCCAGGGTCGGCAGCTCGGCGTCCACGGGGGCGGCGCGGTGCTGTGCCTGCCGGCGGCCGATGACGCCGATCTCGCGCATCCGTCGGCGAACAGGCTCGGGCATGGCGCAGCGGATGAGGCCATCAGGGCCGCGTTCCGGGCTGTGGTGCGCAATGAAGGCGCACACGGTCGCCGCATCCACGCAGTCGCGCGGCTGCCGGAGCAGCGGCAGCGGCGTCCCTGTGGCCGCCCGGTGCCAGGCGTCCCAGTAACGCAGCGCGGAGGTGTAGGCGCGGACGGTGGCCGGCGAGAGGCTGTCGTTGCCGAGCAGGTCGGCCAGCGTGGCGCGGGTGTGCGCCTCGATGGCGCCCAGCTCCTCGGCGGTGAGCGCGGGCAACGAATCGAAGCCGGTCATGGTGATCTGCACGAGGCCTCCTGGGCGTCCTTGTGGGTGTAACGATGATGTGTTACGTTACAAACGTAACGTTGAATTACGATAACTGCCCTGTTATCGTAAGCGCCGCCGGGGACACGCCGCAACCCGAACAGACCTGGCCCGTGAAAAATGCGGAGACTTGGAAGCAGGCTGTTTCGGTCGAAATGAAACAACTGAATGAATTGGCCGAAGTGCTACAGTGAAAGCGTCGCGTCAGGGTCAGGAGCCGCTGTGAACGCCAAACCGTCCCCCATTGAACGCCACGTCGCTTACGCGACCGAGCTGGTGCTCGCCGGCAATCGCCCCACGGTGGATCTGCTGGTGGCGCGGCTCGGCGGCAGCCGCACCACGGCACAGAAAGCGCTCAACGAGTTTTGGGCCGAGCGGCTGCCTCGACTGCTGGCCGGCCGGCAATGCGAGGACGACATGCCGCCCCCAGTGCGGGAAGCGGCCGCCGCCCTTTGGGGCGAAGCGCGCCGCCTGGCCGACGAGGCCGCCGCCGCTGCACTGGCAGACGAGAAGCGGGCGCTGGCCGTTCGGCAGGCCGAGCTTGACGGGGCGCTGGCCAGCATCGCGGAAGAACGTCGCCAGGCCGCCGATCGGGCGGCCGAGCTTGAGGCGAACGCGGCCCGGCACGAGCAGGCGCGCCGCCAGGCCGAGTCCGAGCGCGACGCCGCGCGGCAGGAGGCGCTGGCGCTGCGCGAGCAGTGCGCCGACTACGCGGCCCGGGTCGAAGCCCTCGAGGCCGACCTGACAGCCGTCCAGGACGAACACCGCCGGGCCATCGCGGCCCTGCGCGCCGCCGAAACAGCGCATGCCGAGGAGCGCATGGCGCTCGTCCGGGCCCACCAGGCGCAGATGGAGCAGGCGCAAGCCGGCTGGCGGGAGGAGCGCGCCGCCTTGCAGGCCGCCCACGCGCAGGCCTTGAGCGAACTCAAGGAGGCGTACCATGCCAGCGAGCAACGCCTGCGGGTGGATCTCGATGCCGCCCGCACCCAGGCCACGCAGGCCACTCGCGCGGCTGAAAAGGCGCGGGAGGCCCTGCGGGAGGCACAGGGCCAGGTCGCCTTGCTGACCGAGCAGGTGGAGCGCGCTCGGCAGGCAAGGTGGCGGCGGCCGATGCTTCGGCGCTCCCTTGTCCGCTCCAAGTAAGAGGTCACCGCGATGCGCTTCTACACCCGCGCCGAGTACCGAGAAGCCCTGTTCGCGGTGGATCCCGGCATTGAGCGGACAGCCTGGGTGGAGGTGGCGATGGCCGCCAAGGCGGCCGGGCTGACGCTCGATGACTTCATCGAGTGGTCACGCGGGGGCGGCAACTTCGGCGGTGAAGCCGACTGCCGCACGGTCTGGCGCGGCATCAGCCCGGACGGCAGCATCACCCCTGGCACGCTCATCCACTGGGCGCGCCAGTATGGCTGGACGCCGCCTGCCGGTGCGCAGGCCTCGGGGCGACCCCATCACCCCAAGCCGCCCCGCCCTGCTCGCCCTGCGGAACCCGTTGAGCGCCTGGGCAGTGAGGATCGCGACACCCCGGAGCCCGAGGAGCGCAAGCCCGATCCGCAGATGCTGGCACGCGCGCAGGCGCTGATCGATGCCGCCGTGCCCGTCGAGCGGACGGAAACCAAGCACTCCTACCTCGTTCGCAAGGGCATCCTGGGATATGGACTGCTGGAAATCCCGTCCACCGATGCCGTGCGGATCATCGGCTACCACCCCAAGGCCAAGGACGCGCCATTGGTTGATGGGCGTTGGCTGGTGGCCCCGCTGGTGGATGCCGACGGGCACCTGGGGGCCGTCGAGCTGATTGACGAGGCCGGAAAGAAGGTGGGCCTGAAGGGCTTGCCTCGCGCGGGGCTCTACTGGGGGATGGCCCCTATGGCGGAGCTGTCGAACTGGCCGCGCCTGGGTGTGGCCGAAGGCATCGCCACCGCCGCCAGCATCCAGGAGTTGACCGACTTTCCGGTGTTCGCCGCCGGCAGCAAGGCCAACCTCAAGCATGTGGCGCGGCTTGCGGCCGAGCGTGCGCCGGGTGCCGAGATCGTGGTGTTCGGCGACCTCGGCAAGGACAGCGAGAAGGTTGCGCGGGAGGCGGCCCGCGATGTGTTCGGGGCGTGCGTCGTGCCGGATCCCGCCCTCCCCGAGGGCAGCGACTTCAACGATATGCTCGTCGCGCAGGGCGAGGACGCAACGCGCACCTGGCTCGAACGCGCCATGCACGGCGACAGCGGCTTCAGCTTCGTCCAGGCGATCACGCGGGGGAAAGTGGAGATCGACTTCGTGCTGCCCGGCCTGCCGCGTGGACAGGTCGGGCTGATCGTGGGGCCCGGCAGCGTCGGCAAGACGTACCTGATGCTCGAGCTTGCCGCCAGCATCGCCATCGGGCGCTCGCTGGCCGGGTTGCCGGGCGAGTTCGCCCGCCCGAAGCGGGGCCGGGTGGCGGTGCTGTGCGGCGAGGACTCGCGCGACATCATCCACAACCGGCTGGTGGATATGGCGGAGGCCTATGGGCTGTCGCCGCAGGAGGCGCAGGCCATTGACCGAAACTTCAAGGGCCTGAGCTTGATCGGCGAAGACATGCGGATCGTCCAGATGGACAACCGGATTCCGAATGCAGGCCCTTTCCTGCCCCGCTTGCGGCGCCTGTGCCACGGGCGGCGGGCGGTCTTCATCGACCCTCTGGCGCGGCTGCACGACGCGGACGAGAACGACAACACCGCCGCATCCCAATTCATGCTGGCGCTGACGCGCATCGCGGACGAGACGGGGTGCGCGATCATCCTGCTCCACCATGTGGGCAAGGGCGACCGGGCCGACTGGGCGGCTGCGCGAGGCGCGAGCGCCATCACCACGAATGCCCGGTGGCAATGGAACCTCTCGCCCGCCACCGCGAACGACGACAGGATCCCGGCGGAAGAGCGCTGGCGCTGGGTGAAGTGCGTCGGCGTGAAGATCAACTACGGCAGGAGCGACGGCCAAATCTGGCTGCGAAGGAACGAGAACGGCGTCTTGCTCCACGCCGATCCCGACGACGCCCTGCCACCGCTCCCGGTGGCCGACGCGCCGAAAGCCCCTGCGCGGCAGCGCGGCCAGGTGCCGCCCGGCTATCGTCCGGGCAAGGCCTTCGGCCTGGACGCCGGGTGGGACAAGCTGGACGAATAGCGGCTTGTGGCGGCCGGCGCTGGCTGCGAACAATGAAAAACGCCCCGGCGATCACCGGGGCGTTTGAATGGGTCAACCCTGCACCTCGCGCAGGAAGTCGCCTGCCGTGCACTCGGCGACGACACCCCTATGCACGCGCAGCACTTTCGGGGCAGAGGCCACGAACCTGGCCAGGGATTCCCCCTGCAAGCCGCGCGCATGGGTTCTGCGCATCGGGGGATAGCTCTGCACGTAGCCTTGGCGCCACACGCCAAGAAACAGCGTGACACCCGCCGCCGCTGCCGCCGCGACTTCCTCGCGAAGCGTCAGGAGCGGCGCGTACTCATCCATCTCCCCCAGCAGCGCGGAAGTGACCGCATGCACTTCACCGTCTTGCGGGCTCTCGGTGTCGTGGATGCTGTGCCGGTAGGCGGCCACCAGGTGAGCGAGACGTTCCAAGCACGTCTTGGCCACGTCCACCCACGGGGTGCACAGCTCGAGGTAACAGGCCTCACCGACCCTGCGCAGGCCTGCGCACAGCAGACGATCCACGTCCGCGAGCGAGGCCGGCGCCGAGATCTCCACGGCCTCGGGGGCGTGGCAGGCATGCGCGCCGGCCGCGAACACCACGGCCAAGCCCGTAGCCACGCTCTGGAAGGGGCTATGCTCGGGCAACCCGAACTCGGATGCCAACCGCCTCCATGCCTGTTTCACCCACGGGTGCTCGCGGTGGCGGGGCACCTGGGCGCCCATCGCCATGATCGGCGGCGAGGACAATGCGGCCCGCGCGGCGGCCAATGCCTGCGCGGCCGCCTGTTGTGCAGCTTCGTGACGATTCATTCGTCGCTCCTCCTCCCGGCACCATGCCGGGCATGGATGATGTGGCGAGGAGCGACGATCGCATGGTTGCACGCGGGGAGAGCCCGCGTGCCGAACGGGCCACCTACTTCCGGATGACCAGCTCGTCCAGGGTGCCGCCACGGGCGAGGTAGTCGCGCACCCAGGCCGGCTTGTTGCCCCGGCCCGTCCAGGTCAGGTTCGGATCTTCCGGGTGTCGGTACTTCGGCGGCACGCGCAGCGTTCGCGCCGCCGCGACAGCGGGCGCACCGCTCATCTGCTTCTGGAAGAAGCTGACCAGGTGCCGGTGCACTTCGTTGGGGGTCATGGACAGGAATCGCGCAGCGGTCAGGCCATACGGGTCCACCGCCTCGGTGATCTTGTTCATGAGGGCGAAGTACTCCTGCCGCAGCGGCGCCTGCGCCTCGATCAGGCGCGCGACCCGGACTTCGATCAGGCGCGCCGTCAAGGCTTCAAGCTGCTCGTCCGGCATGTCGGCCAGATCCTCCGGCAGCTCATGTACTGGCGCAGCCTTCGCGGGTTTCGCCGTCACCTTCCCCCCCTTCTTCGTGGCGCCCTTTGCCATATCGGTGCCGTGCCTCGGATTCGATTCGTCCTAATGATTACATGACCAACTTCACTTAATTCCAGCATGTACACGCAGGCAGCGTCAAATGGAACCCCCAAAAAGAAACGCGGGCGCCTTCCCCTACCCGCTTGGCCCAAGGGGCTCCGGCGGGGCCCCGGGGCGGCCGCCGGGAGGGCTTGATGGTCGCAAGGTCAACTGATATGTTCGAGTCTCCCAACCAGCCACGTCCGAAACTATGGCCACCATCTCCGGCGTATTCCGCCTCGGCCGCGATGCCGAGAAGATCTCCTCCGAGAACGGCACCTTCATCTCCCTGTCGCTCGCCTACGATGTCTATGCGGACGGGGAGGAGAAGGCCCAGTGGATCAAGGCGACCTGGGGGGGCTCCCGCGCCGAGAAGCTCGCCGAGCACCTCAAGAGGGGCGCGGCGATCTACGCGACCATCAAGGATCCGCACCTGGCAGAGTTCAAGGATCGCGACGGCAACCCGCGACAGGCACTGACCGGCCGCATCCTCGACCTGGAGTTCGCCGGCGGCCGCCCCGCCCCCGCCCCTGCGGAAAAGGCCGAGGCCTGATTCTCTCTCTGCGCTCGCGGGTGGCAACGCACAGCCCCGGCCTCGATCGCCGGGGCTTTTTTTCACCGAGCATGTCGCTCTTGCGCACCTTGTCCAGGACTCGGCGCTGGCTCATCGAGCCGATCGTGTTCGGCTTTGCCTTCGTCGGGGCCACCTTCCTGCTCGACGGGTGGGCCGCCCTGCGCCCCGCGCAATGCTGTGCGCCGGCGGACTGGGAGCGCTTACAGGCGCTGATGGCGAGCGGCGCGTTCCTCGCCGCCTGCGGCCTGGCCTTCGGGCGCATCGTCCTGACGCCGGTGTGGCGCCGCCTCACACGCTCGCCAGCCGGGCCAGCCGAGCCCCCAACGAGGTGATGCGGGGCTCCATCCGCGCATTGCGGATGGCCATTTCCAGCGCCTTGCGCTGCCCCACCAGCACGCAGAACCGAGTGGCGCGCGTGATGCCGGTGTAGATGATCGGCCGTTGCAGCATGATGAAGTGCTGCGTCGTCACCGGCATCACCACCGCCGGGAACTGGCTGCCTTGGCTCTTGTGCACCGTCATCGCATAGGCCAGGTCGAGCTGATCGAGGTCGTCGAACGGGTAGTCCACCAGCGCATCGTCCACCTGCACCCGCAGCAGCGACGCGGCCTCATCCACGTCGTGGATGATGCCGCTTTCCCCGTTCATCACCCCGAGGTCGTAATTGTTGACCGTCTGCAACACGCGATCACCCACGCCGTAGCGCCGCCCGAACCGGGTGATCTGGCGCGCAGGCTCCGGGTTGAGGGTGTTTTGCAGCAACAGGTTCAGCGCCTCGGTGCCGGTGGCGCTCTTGCGCATCGGCGAGAGTACCTGCACCTCGCTCGCCGCGATCCCGATCCTGTCCGGGATGTGCCGCTGCACCAGCGCGGCGATACGCTGCGGGATCTCCTGCGGATCCTCGACCTGAATGAAGTGAAAGTCCGCGCCTTCCTGGCGCGGCTCGATGCCCTCGCCGCGATTGATCCGGTGGGCGTTGCGGATGATCGCCGAGTTCGCCGCCTGCCGGAAGATCCGGGTCAGGCGCACGGTCGGCAGTGCGCCGGACTCGATCATGTCCCCCAGCACCCGCCCGGAGCCTACTGAGGGCAACTGATCCACGTCGCCGACGAACAACAGGGCAGCGCCAGGTTCCAGGGCACCCAGCACGGCATCGAGCATGCGCACGTCCACCATCGAGGCCTCATCCAGGATGAGGATGTCGCATGCAATCTCGGCCGCTTCCTCGCCAGCCGCGCGCCCCATGCCGATCAGGCGCGCCACCGTCGCGGCCGGATGTCCGGTGGACTCGCTCATGCGCTTGGCGGCCTTGCCCGTCGGCGCCCCCAGGACAACCCGAGCGCGTACCTCGCGCAGGGCCGCCAGGATCACCTTCAAGGTGCTGGTCTTGCCGGTGCCGGGGCCGCCCGTGAGCACCCCCACCCGCGAGGTCAGGGCCATGACCACCGCTTCGCGCTGCTCCGGAGCCAGCCCCACCCCGCAGGCCCGCTCCGCCTGGGCGGCGACACGCTCGGCCTGCTCGCGGGTCATCGCCCACGGCGGCACCTGGCCGACCATGCCCGAGAGCCCACGCGCAATGCGCTTCTCGGCCTCGTACAGCCCCTTGTCGAACACGCACGGGGTTCCGTCCGGCAGCATCACCGGGGCGATGAACCCGCCGGCCTGGAGCTGCGCCTCGAGCACCGGTTGCACCCAGTTTGCATGCAGGTTCAGCGCCTCGCAGGCGGCCTTGAGCAGGGCGTCCAGCGGCTGCCCGCAATGCCCCGTCCCCGTCGCCTGCGCGACGACGTGGCGCAGGCCGGCCTCGATGCGCTCCGGGGCCGTTTCCGGCACGCCGAGCTTGCGCGCGATCGCATCGGCCGTCGTGAATCCGATGCCGCGAATCTCCTTCGCCAACCGATAGGGCTGCTGCTCCACCACCCCGATCGTGGCGGCGCCGTACTTGCGGAGGATGCGCAGCGCCAGCGCGCCCGTGATCCCGTGGCCGGCCAGGAACAGCATCACCTGCCGCTCGGCCTGACTCTCGCGCCACACCCGGGCGATCTCCTCGGCACGCTTGGGGCCGATGCCCGGAATCGCGGACACCCGTTCTGGCTCCTCCTCGAACACGCGGAAAGTGTCTTCACCGAAGTGGCCGACTATGCGCTTGGCCAGCGCCGGGCCGATTCCCGGCACCACCCCGGACGCAAGGTAGCGCTCGATGGCGGCCGCTGATGTCGGCCGCCGCACGGCCACCGCCGAGGCCTCAATCTGCCGGCCGAACTGCGGATGCACCTTCCAGCGACCGCGCACGTCCACCACCTCCCCCTCGCGCGCCAGGCTCACGCCGACGACCGTCACCGGGTCGCGCAGCGTCGGCACCCGCACCCGCATGACGCTGTAGCCGGTGTCGGCGTTGCGGAAGGTGATCGTGACCACCTCTCCGGACAGGCTGTCCTCCGGCACATCGTTCGTGGCGGCGGTGGCGGTGATGTTCATGCTCGATTCCTTCGATGAAACCCCTTCGGTCATTCTAGGCGGTGCGCCGCGTGCGAAAAAAACCGGGCGGCGCGAGCGCAGGCATGAAAACGCCCCGGCCGAAGCCGGGGCGCAGGGCATGCGCAGAAGGGGTTGCTCCCTCCCGTTAGCCGCCATGAAGATGGCGTAGCACATCCGGAACCGGCAGTCCGAGTCCATCTGCCGGAAGGCCTCGAGCAGCCGGTTCCGCTGCCACCAGCCAAGCCGGACGGCGTGCTCGCCGGCCGCGTCCATGACGCGAAGCCGCACGCCGCCAGGGCTCGCCGTGATGCGGAAGTGGATCGTGCGG
>Ga0207864_1000694_pt1 | contig 43320 bp, 42 predicted proteins | sample HigsolmetaAR202D_FD_184834 | JGI IMG/M metagenome (GOLD analysis project Ga0207864, IMG submission 184834) | Ionic liquid and high solid enriched microbial communities from the Joint BioEnergy Institute, USA - AR20-2-D (SPAdes) (version 2) ...
GCCTGCCGCACCCAATTCCGCAGCGTCTCACCAGAGCAGCCGATCTTTTCGGCAATAGACTGGATGGCAGCCCACTGCGAGGAGTACTCGCTCTCGTGCTCGAACACCATCCGAACCGCCCGCTCCCCCGCACCTCGGGGGAGTACTTCTTTGCCTGTCTCATGACCCCAATCTCTCAAAGGTTGGAGCCTCCGGCAAACCCGGGGCGATTCATCCTCTTCTTCCACCCGCACCTCCAGCCCGTCGGCGAACACGGGAAAAACACTTGGGGCCCGGACATCCGCCCGGGCCCCACGCCCCCTGCGCGGCCGCCGCAGCTCAACCCCGCTGCGATCCGTCCTTCGCTTCCGCGAGCTGCATGGCATCCACCCGCGTCCGCTGCCGCGCCGCCCGCTGGATCACCTCCTCGATGTCCACGCCCAGCGCCGAGCTGAGCCCCTCCAGGAGCTGGAACGCGGCGCCGACCCGCTGGTTCGCCGCGGCCGCGACGCCCTTCCCCTCCCCGCCATCCAGCACCACCAGCCGGTCGATGTCGATCCCCTTCACCGCGCCGACGGCCGTCTCCAGCAGCGTCGGCAGCTTCTCCGCAAGGAACACCGCGAAGCCCAGGTCCCCCGACTCCCGGATCTGCTCGTACAGCAGACGCAGCACCTCGACCTGCGCCTTCCCCATCTCCAGGATCGGCGCCGCCGCCGCCTTCGCCATCGCCTCCGCGGCCAGCCGCTCCGCCTCCGCCGGCTCCACCTTGTCCGCCTGCAGCCTGCGCCGCTGCAGCTCGATCCGCTCCGCCTCCAGCGCCTGCTGCGCCTCGATCTCCGAACGCTGCGCCAGGACCATCGCCACCCGCTCCGCCGTCTCGCCCTCCTGGTCCAGCTGCGCCTTCCTCACACGCAGCGCGGTCTGCGCCTCCGCGATCGCGATCTCCGCCTGCGCCTGCGCGACCTCCGCCTGCTTCCGCGCCTCCGCCTGACGCTGCCTCGTCTCGCTGTCGCTCTGCGCCTCCGCGACCAGCGCGTCCCGCAGCACCTCCGCCGTCCGCTTCCGCCCGATCGCCTCCAGATAGCCGACTTCGTCCGTCACGCTCTGGATCTTCAACGTGTCCAGGTGCAGACCCAGCTTCTGGAGATCGTGATCCGCCTCCTGCGCCAGCTCCGTCGCGAACGTCAGCCGGTCCTCGTTCACCTGCTCCGGCGTCAGCGTCGCCAACACCCCGCGCAGGTTCGCCGACAACGTCTCCTTCGCCAGCGCCTCGATCTCCTGGATCGACTTGCCCAGCAGCCGCTCGACCGCGTTGTTGAACACCGTCTCCGGCTCGGACGCCACCTTCACGTTCGCCACCGCGTGCACCGTCAGCGCGATGTTCCCCTTGGAGTACGCGTTGGCCACCGTGATCTCCAGCGGGATCGTGTCCAGCGCCAGATAGTGCACGGTCTCCACGATCGGCACCCGGAGCGTGCGGCCCCCGATCACCGCCCGGTACCCCACCACCTGCCCATCCCCCAGACGACGGCTCCGACCCGTGATGATCGCCGCACGGTTCGGCGGCACGATCACGATCAGGGACTTGATCGTGTAGATCAGCGCCAGGATCGCTATGACGAGGATCCCGCCGATCGCGGCGGGCGCGAAGCTACCGAACATGGTCCCCTCCCGGCTCGAGGGACGGCGCGGCCCCCCCGGCCGCGGCGTCCAGTTCCTCGCTGAACGGTGCGACCAGCGCCATGCCCCGTTCCATTTCCACGATCACGACCTGCTTCCACTCCTCGACCCCCGCCGCCGCCCCGCCGTGCGGCCGCGCGATCAGCTCCACCGTCCGCGGACCGCGCTGAACCTGGATCTTCCCCACCCCGTGCGCCGACAACGGGATCGTCACCGTGCCCAGCAGCCCCACGAAACTCGCCTCGGTCTCCTGCCCCCCCGACTCCGACGCGCGCAGATAGCGGAACACCAGCGAGGCCAGCCCGCCCAGCACCGCGCCCGAGCCCAGCGCGAGCCCGAACGCCAGCGCCGACCGCTCCCCGCCCCACAGCCACGACAGCGCCGTCCCCACACCCCCGAACCCGAACAGGAAATACGTCGCCGTCCGGAGCGAGAGGATCTTCGTGAAGCCGCCATCCACGTCCGCGTCCAGGTCCACATCGGCATCCGCCACCACGTCCACATCCCCGCCGAAGACATTGCCGAGCATGGACACGAGCAGCAGCCCGCCGCCGACCACGAGGGAGAAGAGATACAGTCCGCTCATTGTTCACCCGAGAGATCGTGGGAGGCCGTAATCTGCGTGCGCACACCGGCTTGCGCAAGCTGAAACCCCGCACGGACTTCCCGCGATGTCCCCCTTCGCTTGACTCGCCTCCGCCACCCTCCCATCCTTCCCCGTTTCCCGAGTCGCGCAACCGGACCGGACCCCATGTACCTACGCGCCACCGTGGTGGTGCTCGTCGCGGCCACGGCCTGCGCGCCCCCCGGCTCCGGCCGGTCGGACGCGCCGCTCTGCGAGCCGGGCGAACACACCGGCCTCCTCTCGGACGACCTCGCCGAATCCAGCGGCGTGGCCGCCAGCCGCGCGTACCCGGGCGTCTACTGGACCCACAACGACTCCGGCTCCGAGCCGGTCATCTTCGCCATCGACTCGACCGGCGCGATCCTCGCCCGCGTGCGCGTCGAAGGCGCCACGAACGTGGACTGGGAGGACGTCGCCCTCGGCCCATGCCCCGCCGGGGACTGCCTGTACGTCGCGGACACCGGGGACAACCAGGAGCGACGCGACCACGCCGTCATCTACCGGATCCCCGAGCCCGCGCCCCGGGACGGCCGCTCCGCGCCCGCCGAGCGCTTCCCGTTCCGCTTCCCCGACCGGCCCCAGGACGCCGAAGCGCTCTTCATTCTCCCCGACCCCGAGCCGACCGCCTACATCGTCACCAAGGGGCGCGCCGGCCCGGTCACCGTCTACCGCTACCCACCGCCCTTCGACCCGGACCGGATCGTGGAGCTGGAGCCGGTCCAGACCTTCGACCCGGGGCCCATGCCGCTCGGCCGCCAGGTGACCGGCGCGGACGCCACGCCGGACGGACGGTGGGTCGCGATCCGTTCCTACGACTCCCTACGGTTTCACCCGGTCGATGTTTCAATGGCGGAGCCACTTCTCGAGCCCCACGGGATCGCGCTGCACCCGCTCCGGGAAGCCCAGGGCGAGGGCGTGGGCCTGAGGCCGGACGGGACGGTGGTCCTGACCGGCGAGGCGGGTCCGTTCCGCGGCGACGCCACGATCCACCTCCTGCGCTGCCGGCTCCCCTGACCGACGCCCCGGACCGGTCGGGCCCGGGCATGGGAAGTGCACCTCCGGTAAAGAGATAGCGATCCGGAGGTCGAGCCATGCACCGACACGACCGAGTCCGCCGATCCCACCCCCACCCCTCGCACCCCGGTGAGCCCGCCCGGCGCGACCGGCGCCTCCACCACCGCGCCCGGAACCCCCACGGCCGCCGGACCGCCTTCGACGCCGGGGAGGCAGGCGGGGGCCCGCCGGAACGACGCGACCGGCGAGACCGGCGGGATCGGCGAGATCGGCGGCAGCGGATGCGTCGCCTGGAGGACTTCCTTCGATACGGCGAGGCCGAACGACGACAGCGCGCGCCGGGTGAGGCCGGAGAGGCCCGCTGGCGCACCGCCGCCCGCGAGCATTGGGAGCGGTTCCGCGAGGAGGACCGACGCCGCGGTTGGACCCGCCGGGGCCGCGAGCTCGCCCGCAGGTTCCGCGACCCGCTGATCGGCCTGGCCCTCGTCGGCGCCACCGCCCCCCTCGCGAGCCAGGCCGTGCAGGCCGCCGGCGAAGAACCCGGCCCTGCCGCGGAACGGGCTCGCCGCACCGCCGCCCGGGCGGGCGGACGCAGCCTGGAGGAGGACGTGGGCCGCCGCTGGGCGGAGCTCGAGGCCGAACGCACCCGCAGGGACACCATCGAGGGCGCCATGCTCCGGTACGGCATCTCCCGCAGCCTCGCCGCCGACATCTACGACCACGCCGTGCGCGCCGGCATCGAACCGGAGCTCGCCTACGGGCTCGTCAAGGTCGAGAGCCGCTTCAAGCACCGCGCGGTCAGCCACGTGGGCGCCCGCGGGCTCACCCAGCTCATGCCCGCCACCGCCCGCTGGCTCGAGCCCGGCATCACCAACGAGGACCTCTTCGACCGCCACACGAACCTGCGCCTCGGCTTCAGCTACCTCCGCGACCTGATCGACAAGTACGACGGCAACGTCCGCCTCGCGCTCCTGGCCTACAACCGCGGGCCCGGTACCGTGGACCGCGTGCTCCGCCAGGGCGGCGACCCGGACAACGGCTACGCGGACCTGGTCCTCGAGGGCTGATCGGCACCTTCGCCCGCCGGCCGGGTAGCGAAAGGGCGTCCTTGTTGGAGCCCGAACCCTCGAAATCATGCGACGTCTCCGCCTCCCGTTCCCGGCCGTGGCCGCCTTCGCCATCTCCGCCGGCCTCGCCGGCCCCGCGACGGCCTCCGCCCAGCAGATCGACACCCTCGCGCTCCGCGCCCACACCTACTTCCTCGCCCACGACCGGCTCGAGGGGCGAGACACCGGCAGCGAGGGCGAACGCCTCGCCGCGCTCTACATCGTGAGCCAGCTCCGGCGCATCGGCCTCCAGGGCGCCGGCCCGGACGGCGACTACCTCCAGCCCGTGCCCCTCTACAGCGCGACGATCGACCAGGCCGCAACCACCCTGACGCTCCGGCGGGCCGGCCAGGCCGCCGAGTTCCGTTACGGAGAGCACTTCGTCCTGAACACCGGCGGCGCCCGCGCGCTCCGGGACTTCTCCGGCAACGCCCTCTTCGCCGGGACCGGCGGCCTCGCCCACGCCGCCCTCGCCGACCACCCGTCCCTCGACGGCCAGGTCATCGTCATCCTCGGCAGCCTCGGCGCCGAGGCCGATCGCCTGATCCCCGACTGGATCCGCCGCGGCGCGGAGGGCGTGGTCTACCTGGTCCCCGATCCCGGCGCGTTCCGCCGGGTCGCCGAGGCCCTCGCGGAGACGCCGCGGCTCTACGTCGACGCCGACGTCGACGACCCCGTCTGGCAACCCGACCTCCCGATCCTCGTGGCCGGGCCCGACCTCTCCGCCGCCCTCCTCGCCGACGCGCCGGTGCCGCCCGACGCCCTCGACGGGAGCCGCCCGTTCGCCGCCGTCTCCCTCGAGCGGGAGGTCCAGGCGAGGATCCGGTTCGAGGCCCGGGCGCTCGACGCCGCCAACGTCGCCGCGATACTCCCCGGCAAGGACCCCGACCTCCGCCACGAGGTCGTGGCCTTCACCGCGCACTACGACCACCTCGGGATCGGCCCGGCCGTGGACGGGGACTCCATCTACAACGGCTTCTCCGACAACGCGGCCGGCACCGCCATGCTCCTCGCCATCGCCGAGGCGCTCGCCCACGAGCCCCCGGCCCGCTCCGTCCTCTTCCTCTTCTTCACCGGCGAGGAGCGCGGATTGCTCGGGTCGTCGTATTACGCGACGTCGCCGCTCATCCCCCTCGAGCGCACCGTCGCCGTCATCAACCTCGACGCCGGCGCGCCCCCCGCCCCGCCCCGCACCTGGCGCGTGGCCGGCGGCACCGACTCCCCCCTCGGACAGATCGCCGCCGCCGTCGCGGCCGAGCACGGCTGGGAGGCCACCACCTCCGAGGCCAGACCCAACTCCGATTACTGGCCCTTCCTCCGCCGGGGCGTCCCCGCCGTGTTCCTCATCCCCGGCCGCGATTGGGAGGGCGTGGACCGCGCCGAACAGGAACGCCTCCACCGGCGCTGGGACCGCTACCACCACCCCGCCGACCACTGGGCGGCCGACTTCCCCTTCTCCGGCCTCCGCCGCTACGCCGAGTTCGCCCTCGCCCTCGGGCGCCACGTGGCGAGCAGGCCGGAGCCGCCCGGAAGGCCCTGAGCGGACGGCAACGCTCGATCGCCGGCGTCATGGCGTCCCGGACACCCGCGCCGGCCCCCCACACGCCGGGGCCGGCGCCTCGATCCCAAAGAGAAACCGGCCGGGGCGAGAGCCCCGGCCGGCCAACGCGTCCGCCCGCACCGAACCCTCCGGCGAAGCGCCTCGCACGCGGCTCCCCCCGATCGCGCCACGCCACCCGCTCACCCCCGGAATGAGCCACCCGGCCCGCTCGATCGCCGCCATGCCCTACCGGCCCTTGCCCCCCGCCCCTCGCCAGCCCACTATCCCGCACGTCCATCGATACCGACTTCACCCCACCGAACGGAGGGACTCATGGCACAGGGACAGAGAACCGCGGAAGCCGTTTGGACCGGCAGCCTCGTCGAGGGCGAGGGCGTCATCCAGAGCGTCGGCAGCGGCGCCATCGGCAACCTCCCCATCACCTGGGCGGCACGCACCGAAGCGCCCGGCGGCAAGACCAGCCCCGAAGAGCTCATCGCCGCCGCCCACGCCGCCTGCTACGCCATGGCCCTCTCCGCCACCCTCGGACGGCAGGGCAACACCCCGGAACGCCTCCACGTCACCGCCACCTGCGGCTTCGAAAAGGATGAGTCCGGGTTCCGCATCGCCTCCATGAAGCTCGCCGTCCGCGGCCGCGTCCCCGGCCTCGACCAGAACGCCTTCGCCGAGGCCGCCCGAAAGGCCGAACAGGGCTGCCCCGTCTCCAACGCGCTCCGCGCAGCGCTCCGCATCGAGGTCGACGCGACGCTCGAATGAAAAAAAGCCCGGCCGGGTCCTGCCCGGCCGGGCTCTTCTCGCTCTCCTCCACGCCGATCGGGGGAGGAACCCGCCGGACCCGCCGCGCTCGCCCGCGCGACCCCGGCCCGGCGCCAGCCCCGCCACCCCGCCAGCCGCCTCAGTTCAACAGCGGCTCGATCCGCTCCGCGAAGCTCGTCCGCGCACGGTGCAAACGGCTCTTCACCGTGCCCAGGTTCACGCCCGTGATCTCCGCGATCTCCTCGTAGCTCTTCCCCTCCAGCTCGCGGAGCTTGAACACCAGCCGATGATGCTCCGGGAGCTCCTCGACCGTCTTCTCCACGATCTCCTGGAGGTACCGCTGACGGTACAGATGGTCCGGCCGCATCGACGAGTCCTCGAACTGCAGCGGCCGATGCTCCGGCTCCCAGTGCGTCGTCAGCTTCTGGAACAACACCAGCGGATTCCTGGACCGGTTCCGAAGCTCGTTCTTCGACAGATTCGAACAAATCGTATAAATCCACGTCGAGAACTTCTTCGACTGGTCGAACCGGTGCAGATGACGCGTCACCCGAATGAACGCCTCCTGCACCAGGTCCTCCGCACGGTCCCGGTCGCCCGTCTTCCGCGCAATGAAGTGCACCAGCTTGTCCCGATAACGATCGTACAGCTCACCGAACGCCCCGGGATGCCCCTCCAGATGCGCCGCCACCAGCTCGCCATCCGACAGCTCGGACAGCTCGGTGAGCTCCTCGCGCTCGAGCGTCTCCGGCTTCACCGTCGTCGTGGCCATTCGTCTCCTTTCAGACCGGCAGGGCTCCCGGCACACGCCAGGACCACCCCCGGACCGGCCGCCTCCGCGGCCAGGGATCCTCTATCTCGCGGGCGGCACCCCGCCCGTCGCGTCCTGCCTCCTGGTTGGCTACCTAAGATACAAAAAATCACCGCCGATCACAAGGGGTCCCGACGGTCATTCTTTGCTATTTCCAATGACCGTTTGAACCCCCGCAAGTGCCAGCAACGACCACTCATTCGCGCTCGACACGGTCGATGAATTCATCGACCAGATCCTCGAACCGGCGCCGCAGCCCCCGCGCGTCCCGCGCAGCCGCATCCGACCGCGACGGATCCTCGTACGCCGGCGGATTGTCGCCCGCCGTCGCTTCGCCGAACGAGGGAGCGTGCCGCCGCGCCCGCGCTCGCATGGACATCCAGCGCCGGCCGGTCTTGTACAGCTCCTCCAGGACCCACTCCGGGGTGCGGACGTCCCGCTGGTTCTGCTCCATAGCGCGCTCCTCCCGGCCCGCGGCCGGCCTCCACGGGCGCGCCCCGCGCCTCGCTCCCGGCCGGACTTACGGACCGACCCGTTGCGGTTGGACCCACGGCCTGCACGTGAGCTCGCCGCGGGTCGGGGTGAACGTGAACCAGCGGCGATCTTCATCGAGACGCTGGTCCATCATCGGCGTGCAGAGCGCGGTCGCGCGGCCGGCGTCCAGGACGAGCGCGGGCGCGGACCCGACGCTCAGCACGAAGTCCGATACGTGCCGGGGCAAGACCAGGACCACATCCGTCCCCGGCCTGGACGGCCGGATCTCGAGCCTGCCGACCTCTTGCGACTCCACCTCCAGCGGGCTGCTCCCCTGCACCCGGAACACGGAGCCCTCCCAGCGCACGGTGACGGTGCGGAGGGTGGCCGGGTCCGGGATCCGGACCGCCGCGGGGGCGGGTCCGACGAACGACGCGCCCCGCGCCGCCGCGCTCGGCGCCGCGGCCGCCGGCTCCGGCTCCTTCATGCGGGTCGGCCGGCCGCTCCACGCGTAGGTGGCCGTGTTCTCGAACGAGCCGAAGTACTCGTCCACCTCGCGGTCCGGCAGTTCGATCCGCACCCGCACGCTCGCCGGCACGACCACGAGGTACGTGACGCGCTCCGCTCCCGCCGAGGTCAGCGTGAGCCGCCCGCCGTTCGTGTCCACGAGGCCGAAGCCGGGGATCCCGTCCGGCGCCCGGGCCGCGACCTCGATGATGCCCGCCGCGCCCCGGGCGAGGTGCAGCTCGCCCGGCGCGTCCGCCGCGACCCGGATCGAGAGGTCGTTGTTGATGTACGTGAAGACCCTGCGGGTGACCTGCTCCTGGGCCACTGCCGGGCTGGCGATCACCAGCCCCAGCACGGCCGCCGCTGCCGCTTGGGAGAGCTTCATGGCGTCCTCCGGGGCACCAGTCGTGGATCTACACCGGGATATCCCCAATGTAATACCTTCGGCCCGCCGGAGCACGGCCGATCTCGCCGCTCCCCTCCGGCGTCCGGCTAGACCCGCAGGAATTCCGCCACGGCGCCCGCTTCGGGGATCGTTGTAGGCGACGTCGTACCCGCGACCTCCGCCGCCGGCGGGAACCCGCCCGGCGCGGCCGCCGCCGCGGCCTCCTCGCCTCCGCCCGACCGGGTGACCAGGATCCAGATGACCACGATGAGGATGAGCAGTCCGAGCACCCAGGCCCAGAGCGGCCCTGCCCGGCGTGGACGTCGATTCATTGTCCCTCTCCAGATCATGCACGGCGCGGCGGCGCCGCCCGGGATGGCTCACCCCTCCCGCACGGCGCCGGCCCGCGGCCGACTCGTTCACACCACGGCGCGGCCGCGCTACGGCGCCGCCGCGCGAACACTCCAGCTTCGACCCCGATCCGGGAATTCCGACCGATCTCTCGGCGCCCGACCACCCCGCCCGGTACCGCCCGCCGGCGCGGCCTCCCCGGAACACAGACGTGCGAAGCGCGCGGCCGGAGCCGCGCGCCTCGGCGGGCCGCTTCGCGCATCGGGGCCGGGCAGCCGCCGGACCTCACCCGGCCCGGCGCGTCCGCCCGGCGAGCCCCGTCCCTACGGCCTCGAAGACGACGAGCCCGACTGCTGCCCGCCGGGTTGCTGCCCACCCGGCTGCTGGGCACCGGGCTGCTGCCCGCCCGGCTGCGTGCTCGGCTGCACCGGCGCGCCCGCCGCCGGCATCACCGCGATGAAATGCTCCCGGTGCAGGTTCCAGCCCGCCGCCGGCCGGAGCTCCGCCAGCTCCAGCCAGCGATCGACCTGCTCCCCCCGCGCCGGCCGCAGTTGCCCCGTGATCTCCACCATCTGGCCCGTCTCCGGATCGTCCGCCGACAGGACGAAGATCACCATGTCCTGATCCGTGAGCAGCCAGTACCCCTCCTCCGTCGGCTTCCCCACCACCGTGCCCCGGGTCTGGACCATGCGGCCCGAGTCCTCCGAGCCCAGCGGCGCCAGCGTCTGCAGCGGGACCGGCTGGCTCTCCGCCGGCGACGGCACGGCCGCAGGCGGCGTCATCGGCTCCGTCTCCGCGACCGGGGCGGTCTCCGGCTCCGTCCGGACCATCTCCGCGATCGCCCAAATCAGCAGCGCGAGAACCAGCAGGCCAACGATCCACGGCCAGATCGACGGGCTCTTGCGCTCAACGTTGATGTCCGCCATCCGAGCGTACCTCCTTGCGCACGGCTCCGATTCCGCCGGGAGCGCTGCGGCCCGGCCCGGGCACGTAAAATCGCAAGTTGTGTTCCCGGTACGCTCCGGAGCGCGGCGTCAGCCGTCGCTCCGCCGGATCCGGATCCCGCGGCCCTCCAGCTCCGCGATGTACGCCTCCGCCGGCACGCACTGGTCCGGCGTGTGCACGCCCCGCGCCGTGATCCGGCCGTCCACCTGCATCTGCCCGGTCACCGAGAGCGAGAACCCGGTGGTCCGCTCCATGGCGCTGATCCCCGCCGCCTCATCGTAGAAGTCGAGCAGGTCGTAGGTGATCCGCCGGGGCTCGCCGCCACGCTTCCCCGAAACCACCACCCGCAGCGCCACCAGGTCCCGCCCGTCCTCCTTCCGCAGCCGCGGCTCCACGCACGCAATGAAGACCTTCCGCGGCACCACCTCCTGCCCGTTGACCTGGACCGGATCCAGGCCCAGCAGCCCGAGATCCCGGATCACCCGCATCGCCTCCGCGTGCCCGGGGTACCGCAGCGTCTTGTACTCCATGGTCTTGAGCCGGCCCCGGTACGTCCACGGCAGCGTCGACAGCCCGCCCGCCGTGTGGAACGCCTCCAGCGTCCCCACCGGCTCCGGGAACTCCACCGGCTCGATCTCCGTCAGGGCGTCCACCTGCCGCGGCTCCCCGTCCCGCAGGACCCAGGAGCGCGTGGTGTAATAGTCCAGCACGCCCTCGATCGAGTACACGATCTGGTAGTTCAACGGCGGCTCCGGCTCCTGCGGCAGCCCGCCCACGAAGATCCGGACCGACTCCGGCTCGTCCAGCTCCGCGATCCCCGCCGCGGCCAGGATGTTCACCATCCCCGGCGCCAGACCGCAGTCCGGGATCACGCTCACCCCGCGCTCCCGCGCCTCCGCATCCAGCTCCTGCTGCCGGAACACGATCTCCGTGTTCCCGCCCAGGTCCGAGTAGTGGACGCCGTTCCGCACGGCGAGCCGGGTCATGTCCAGGTTGAAGTAGTACGGCAGCGCGTTCATGCACGCGTCCACGCCCTGCATGACCCTGGACACCGCCTCCTCGTCCCGCGCGTCCACCCGCACCAGCTCCAGCCGCGGATCGTTCGCGAGCTGCCGCAGGAACGGCGGGATCCGGTCGATGTTCAGGTCCGCGAGCACGACGCGCTCGACTTTCTCGTTCTTCAGCAGGTCGTAGGCGCAGGCCGAACCCTGTAGCCCGCCGCCCAATACCAGCATCCGCATGTACCCTCCATGGTCACCGACTGGATGATGGGAAGACGCCGAGCCGTGACGTCGGCGTCGTGTCGGCCCGACCCCGCACCGCTCCCCCCGATCCGCCCGAGGCTGCTCCGGCGGCCCCGTCCCCGCACCTCCACACGCGCAATGGCGGAAAGGACTTGCCGGCGCGGTACGGATTGACGCGCACCCGTCCGAGGCACCGATGCTCCGGTCCGCCTCGAGACTCCCTCCGGCACGTGAACGACCCTGTGCGGTGCGCGAAGGTCGGCGGGGCAGAATCGCAAGCGGCGGGTCCGTTGTCAACACGGGGGATGCGCGCCCGCAGGGGCGCGGCCGCCCACCGGCCGGCGGCCGCGGCCCGGCGCCACGATCGCCCTCAGGGCGGCGGCACGACCGGCGCGCCCGGCGGCGCCCGGTCCGGGACGGGACGGCCTAGGAGCCGCCGCGGCCGGTCCCGCCTCGCGGGGCGCTCCGCACCCTCGCCCGCCGGCGGAGAGGCGGGAGGGCGCACCGTGTCCGGCCGCGCCGGCTCCGCCGGACGACGCGCACCGCCACCCCGCTCGCGAACCGTGTCCGGCGGTCGCTCCTCCGCCTCCTCCCGGCGCCGTTCCCCCCGCGGCTCGCGCTCCGACGGGCGCGCCCGGACCGTGTCCACGGGCCGGCCCAGGAGCCCGCCGCTGTCCGTGGGGGCCGCCGGTGCCCGCCCCCGCCCCGCGCCCGCCTCCCCCGTGTTCGGCTCGGCACCGAAGAACCGGCGCCATACCCGCCGATGGAACGCCTCCTCCTGCGGCGTGCCCGGCAGGTCCACCGTGTCCCCCGGCGACCGGCCTCCCCACCCCCGGGCATACCCGCCACCGCACCGCGCCGGCGGCGCGGTCCCCGCCAGGAAGTACTCCGGCCGCGTCGGCCCGACCACGTAACAGCCCGGCGCCACCACGTTCCCCCACTCGTCCACCTCCCGCACCTCCACCCCCGGCGGCGGGCTCCAGCCCGGCGCATCCGCCGGCGCGATCCGCCGCATGATCCGGCCCCAGATCGGCGCCGCCACCTCCCCGCCCGTCGCCCCCGGCACCACCGTCCGCGGCCGGTCGAACCCCACCCACACCCCCGCCGCCAGCTCCGGCGTCACCCCCACGAACCACACGTCCGTCGCATCGTTCGTCGTCCCCGTCTTCCCCGCCGCCGGGCCCCAGTAACCCACCCGCCGGATCGACGTGGCCGTCCCCCGGTCCACCACGTCCCGCATCAGGTCCGTCACCACGAACGCCACCCCGGGATCCAGCACCCGCTTCGGCTCCGGCGCCCGCGGCCAGAGCTCCCGGCCCCGCCGGTCCTTCACGCTAAGGATCAGCCGCGGCACCGGCCGCCGCCCGCCACGCCCGAACGCCGCATACGCCGCCGTCAGATCCAGCAGCGTCACCGCACCCGAACCGATCACCACCGACGGCACCGCCGGCAACCCGTTCAGCCCCAGTCGGCCCGCCAGATCCAGCACCGCCTCCAGCCCCACCCGCTGCGCCAGCCGCACCGTCGCCACATTCCGCGACTGCACCAGCGCCTGCCGCATCGTGATCCGACCCGCGTAGCTCCCCCCGAAGTTCTGCGGCGCCCACACCTGACCCCCCGCCAGCTCCATCCGCATCGGCACGTCATCCAGGATCGTCGTCGGCGGATAGCCCGCCGCCAGCGCCGCCGCGTACACGAACGGCTTGAACGCGCTCCCCGTCTGACGCTTCGCCTGCACCACCCGGTCGAACTTCGAGTCCCGGAAGTCCCGCCCCCCCACCCACGCCAGCACGTCCCCACGCCGCGCGTCCAGCACCACCACCGCGCCCTGCAGATACGGCGAGTACGGACCCGGCTCCTCATCCTCCCGCGGCCCCGCGTACACCGGCCGGGTGTACCGGCCCAGCTCCCCCGACTCGATCGCCCGGAGCTGACGGCTCAGCTCCTCCTCCGCCACCTCCTGCACCCGCAGATCCAGCGTCGTCCGGATCCGCAGCCCGCCCGTGTACACCGCCTCCCCCAACCGCGCCTCCACCTGCCGCCGCACCTGCTCCACGAAGTACGCCGCCGGCTCCACCACGTCCACCCGGTCCCGCGCCAGCTTCAACTCCTCCCGCGACGCCGCCTCCGCCTCCACCACCGACACCAGCCCCTGCTCCACCATCCGCCGGAGCACCACGTTCCGCATCCCCACCGCGTAATCCGGGTTCACCCGCGGATTCAGCCGCGACGGCGCCCGCACGATCCCCGCGAGCAGCGCCGCCTCCGCCAGCGTCAGCTCCGACGCCCGCTTCCCGAAATATTCGCCCGCCGCCGCGTCGATCCCCCAGGCGCCGTTCCCGAAATAGATCTGGTTCAGATAGAGCTCCAGGATCTCCTTCTTGTCGTACTTCGCCTCGATCTCGAACGCCACCCGCATCTCCGCGAGCTTCCGCGAGATCGTCCGCTCGTGCGCCGGCAGCCGGTCCGGGAACAGGTTCCGCGCCAGCTGCATCGTGATCGTGCTGAACCCCTGCTGGAAACGCCCCGCCCGCAGATTCACCAGCGCCGCCCCAACCACCCGCTGCCAGTCCACGCCGCCGTGCTCCCAGAAACGCCGGTCCTCCACCGCCACCACCGCCGCCGGCACGTACGGCGGCAGCGAGTCCAGCGGCACCACCGTACGCCTCACCCGGTACAGCTTCGCCAGCTCCCGCCCCTCCCGGTCCACCACCACCGACGCCTCCTCCGGCACGTACCCCCGCAGCAGCTCCACGTCCGGGCATCCCGCCAGGCCGCAGTTCTGCCACAGCACCCACGACACCATCACCACCAGCACCAGCGGTGGAAGCGCCCAGGCCAGCGCCCGGCCCGCCCGCCGACCGTCCGTTCCCTTCCCGGCTCCCATCGATCCCCGCTCCCGGGCAAGGTCGAGGCCACCCGCCACCCCTCCCGCCCCACGCCCACCCTGGCCTCCCCCGCCCGCGGCCTTCATCTTGACGTCCTCACCCCCGCGGCGTACTATGGGGACTCGAACGAGCGTTCGACCGACGAGGCGCCTATGAGCCGGTTCACCGACGAAGAACTCAAGAAAAAGGTCCAGGAAGGCTACATCCTCGAGTCGCCCGACGAGATGACCGAGGGGTACCGCAAGGCCATCATCACCCAGCTCCTCGTCCAGGCGGACACCGAGCTGATGAGCGCGCCCGCCTACTGGGGCGCCGCCCAGCACGCCCCCTCCACCAACACCATGGTCTCCGCCGTGGCCATCATCCAGGATGAGCTCGCCCACGCGAACATCGCGTACCGGCTCCTGGAGGACATGGGGCTCAGCAAGGAACAGCTCCTCTACGACCGCGAACCCCACGAGTTCAAGCACCCCTACGGGTTCGACCAGCCGCTCGAGAGCTGGGTGGAGCTCGTCGTCGCCAACGGGTTCTTCGACCGCGCCGGGATCACGCTCCTCAGCGACGTCTACCGCAACACCAGCTACGGCCCGCTCAAGCGCGCCCTGGTCAAGGTCGACCTCGAGGAGACGTTCCACCTCCGGCACGGCGAGGTCTGGATGCGGCGGCTCGCCCAGGCGGGCGGCGAGGCCCGGGAACGACTCCAGCGCGCCGTCGACTGGATGTTCCCCATGACCCTCGAGTGGTTCGGGCTGCCGGACAACCTCAAGCGCCACAGCGGCCAGCTCGAGTACCGGCTGAAAGGCCTCACGAACGACCAGCTCCGCCAGGTCTGGATGCAGTCCACGGTCCCGCTCTGCGAGTCGATCGGGATCCGGGTCCCGGCCCACTACGACGAGGCGAAGGGCGAGTACGTGCTCGACTACCCCTTCCCGTGCGAGTACGACCCGGAGGCGAAGCGCTGGCTCTTCGAGGAGGGCGAGATCACCTGGGACCAGGTCTTCCAGCGCTGGAAGGCCCGCGGTCCGATGAACGAGCGGTACGTCGAGTCGATCCGCCGCAGCCACGGCAGCCTCGCCCGGCTGATGGAGGCGGCGTGAACGGCGGCCCGACCGGCGCGGAAGGGGCCGCGGCCGGCATGGAGGCGCGCGCCGGGAACGCGGCGGGCGCGACGTCGCCTTCCTCGGGCGACGCCCCGGCGGCCGGCTCCCCGTCCATGGCCACCGGCCCGGGCCCGGCCGATCCCTCCGTGGCCCGGCTCTGGCAGGCCCTCGAGGACGTGCGGGACCCGGAGTTCCCCATCAGCGTGGTGGACCTCGGCCTCGTCTACGGCATCCGCCGCGACGGCGGCCGGGTCGCGGTGGACCTCACCTTCACCGCCACCGCGTGCCCGTGCATGGACATGATCAGCGACGACGTGCGGGACCGGCTGCTCCGCGAGGAGGGCGTGGACGAGGTCGTCATCAACGTGGTCTGGGACCCGCCCTGGACCCGCGAACGCCTGACCGACAAGGGTCGGGAACTGCTCCGCCAGTTCGGCGTGGCCGCCTGACCCCGCGGGAACCGCGAACCGAACGAGCCATGGTGTACGAAGTCTTTGCCCGCAAGAGCCGCGGCGAGCCGCTCCGCCACATCGGCAACCTGAACGCGCCGGATGACGCCCTGGCGCGGGTCTACGCCTACAGCAAGTACGACGAGGAGAAGTGGTTCGACATGTGGATCGTTCCGCGGGACCGCTTCATCGAGGTCTTCAACCGCGCGGACGTGGAGCCCGCGCGTGCGGCTACGGCCGCGGGAGGTTGAGGTGGCCACCGTCGAACCCACCGTTGCGCTCGACGCGGAGACCGGCGCCGCGATCCGGGACCTGATCCTGGTCCTGGCGGACAGCAAGCGGCTGCTCGGGATGCGCTACGCGGAATGGATCCTGGGCGCGCCGGAGCTGGAGGCCGGGATCGCGTGCGCATCCATGGCCCAGGACGAGTGGGGCCACGCCCGGCTCCTCTACTCGCTGCTCCGGGACTTCGGCGAGGACGTGGTCATGCTGGAGCACGGCCGGGAGCCGTCCGCGTACTTCAGCATGGAGGCGCTGGACCGGCCCGCGGCGGAGTGGACGGACCTGGTGGCGCTGAACGCGTTCGCGGACACCGCGCTCTCACTCCAGCTCGAGGCGCTGCGCGGCACGAGCTACGCGCCGGTTCGGCAGCGCGTCGAGAAGATGCTGGAGGAGGAGCGGTTCCACGCGGCGCACGGCGAGGCCTGGTTCCGGCGTGTCGCGGATTCCGGCGACGTCGCCCGGGCCGCGCTCCGCGCCTCCGCCGAACGCGTCCTGCCCGGCCTCCTCCGCTGGTTCGGCCCGGACTCGCCCCGGGCGGCCGGGCTCGTCCGGCAGCGCGTCGTGGACGCCGCCGGCTCCGAGCTGCGCCAGCGCTTCATCGCCGCCGTGCAACCGCTCCTGGAACGGGTCGGCTCGGACTTCTCCCCGGCCGAGCCGCCGGACTTCGGCGGCTTCAACGAGTCGAGCCGCCGCGTCTCCACCGAGGGGCCGGACCCGGAGACCATCGCCCGCGTGCGCGGAGACCTGAACCGTGCTTTCCGGCTCGACTGACGTGAACCCGGACGCCGTCTACCGCGCGACGGAGTACGGCCTCCCCGCGAGCGTGGAGTGCCCCTTCTGCCGGGGCCGGGAGACCGAGCTGCACTCGCCCTTCGGCTCCGCGCTCTCGGTGGCCACCTACTGGTGCAACCATTGCCGCACGGCCTTCGAGTGGTTCAAGCGCGGCCCCGGCGAGCACCTGCCCGAGCGCCCGGGACCCCATGAAGACGGCTGACGCGCTCCTCGACGCCCTCAACGAACTGCGCGACGAAGCCGAAATCGTGGTCACGATCGCCGCGGCCGAGGCCGCCGGCATCTTCCGCGGCCTCGCCACGGGCGACGCCACCCCCGCCGAGCTCGCCGGCCGCGTCGGCCTGGACGCCCGCGCCGTCGGCATCGTGCTCCCCGTCCTCGAGGAAGCCGGCCTCCTCACCGAGCGCGAGAGCCGATACGCCCTGACCGACGCCGCCCGCCGCCGGCTCGCGGACCCGGACTCCGCCGATTACATCGGCGGCGGGCTCGGCCACTGGCTGAACCTCCTCGGCGCCTGGACCCGGCTCCCGGACGTGCTCCGGACCGGCGCGCCGGATGCCCCGCCCGCCACGGATGACTCCCGCGCCGCCATCGCCCGGTTCATGGCCGCCATGGCCGCGACCCCCGCGGAACGGGTGCGGCGCGTGGTCCGGCTCTGCCTCGAACGGATCCCGGACGCCCGCACCGCCCTCGACCTGGGCGGCGGACCCGGCCTCTACGCCCGTGAGCTCGTGCGCAACGGCGTCGAGACCACCCTCTACGACCGCGCCGAGGTCATCGACCACGTCTCCCACGCCTACGGCCTCCGGGACATCCAGAGCCTCCACCTCGCCGCCGGAGACTTCTTCCACGACCCGCTCCCCGACGGGCCCTTCGACCTGGCGCTCATCAGCAACATCACCCACGCCTACCCGCCCGCGGCAAACCGCGCGCTCCTCGAGAAGGTGTGCCGCGTGATGCGCCCGGGCGGCGTCGTCGCCATCGCGGACTTCGTGCGCGGCCGCAGCCCGCGCGCCGCGCGCTTCGCCATCGTGATGCTGCTCCGTACCGAGGGTGGGGATACGTACTCGGAAGAGGATTATCGGGAGTGGCTCGCCGACGCCGGGTTCGGCGACGTGCGCGTGGAAGACCTCGATCCGCTGCGGGAGCGCCAGCTCCTGACCGCCGTCCGCCCCTGAGCCGACGGCCCGCCGGGCGCCCCGACGGGCACGGCTCCGCTCAACCCGCGATCACCACCTCGTCCAGGTAGTCCCGCAACGGGCCCGCCGTGCTGATCGTCGCCTCCGCGAGCGCCCGCGGGAGCCAGGCAGGCACCGGCTTCGTGCCGCTCACGTGCCTAGCCGCCACCTCCCCCACCGTCTCCGCCCGCCCGGACGCCGCCGCGTAGTACTCCGAGTACCGCGCGCTCACGAGCTGCTCGAAGAGCGGGAGCTGCGCCCGGGAGAAGCCCCGCGCCTCCAGGTCCTCGAACACCGCCCGGTGCATCTCGTCCAGCACCGCCCGCACCCGCGCCGGGTCCGCGCGCCCCCCGAACGCCTGCTGGCACACCTGCGTGTGCACCCACAGGAAGAGGATCAGCAACTCCTCCGCGACCAGGTCCCGGATCGACACCGCGCCCATCCCCGGCGAACCATCGCCCGCCGCCGGGTCCCGCTCCAGGAAATCCGTGAAGCTCTCCCACACGAACCGCGCGAGGCTGTCACCCAGCTCCCCGGGACTCATGGCTCTTGCCGACGTGGCGCGCTCGGTCATCGTTCCCCGCCGCGTAAAGGGTTGCCGGTCGTACCTCCTCTCTGCTCCCGTGCACCGGTCATCGCCGGCCCAACACGTGCCGCTGCACCCAGACCACCGTCTCCGGAAGCCCCTCGTCCAGCGACCGCGGCCTCCAGCCCAGCTCCGCCGTGGCCTTCGCGTGCGAATGCAGCCACCGCCACCCCGTGCCCGTCTCCACATTCTCCCGCGTGAGCGGGAAGCGCAGCCCGGTCGCCCGCGAGATCCCGTCGCACACCATGGCGGACAGCCGCGCCAGCGCCGGCGGGAAGCGCAGGCGGGAGATCCGCCGCCCCGCCAGCGCCGCCGCGCGCCCGAGATACTCGTCCACCCGGCAGTGCTCGCCCGACAGCACGTACGTCTCCCCCGCCCGGCCCACCTCCGCCGCCAGCCGGATCCCCTCCGCCACGTCGTCCACGTGCACGTACGAGAACCACGCCGGCGGGTTCGGGAACCCCGGGATCCGGCCCCGCAGCGCGTCCGCCATGAGCGCCGCGCCCGGCCCCCCATCGCCCGGACCGTACACGTACGCCGGACACACGATCGTCACCGGCAGGCCCCGCCGCTGCGCTTCCACCGCCAGCCGGTGCGCCTCCACCTTCGTCCGCTCGTAGTGGGAACGGAACGGGCCCACGTTCTCCGTGTTCTCGTCCCCCTCCCCCTCCACCACCGGACCCAGCGCCACGGTGCTCGACACGTACACCGCCCGCGGTACGCCCGCCCGCTCGCACGCCTCCAGGAACGCACGCGTCCCGCCCACGTTCGTGCGCTCCATCGCCGCCACGTCCACGATCCCCACCGCGTACACCGCGGCCAGGTGGAACGCCACGTCCACGCCCGCCAGCTCCCCCGCCAGCCAGTCCACGTCCAGCAGGTCGCCCACCACGATCTCCGCGCCCAACCGCTCCAGATCCGCGGTGTCCGACGTGGCCCTGACCGCGCAGCGCAGCCGCCAACCCTCCTCCGCCAGACGGCGGGTGAGGCGCGAGCCGATGAAGCCGGTCGCGCCCGTCAGGAATGCCAACCGGCCCTCGGGCATGGCCGTTCCCCTCTCGATCGTCGTGCTTGTTCGGACTCGCGGTGCAACACTAGCGCGCGCCCCCCGGGATGTCCAGATCGACGTCCCGTCCCCCCACACCCCCACCCGGCCACCCCGGGCGCGCGCCGCCCGGCCGGCCGGACCTCACGCCGAGCCCAGGACCTCCCAACCGATCGCCACCACCCGGCCATCCCCCACCGCATCCGCCTCGGAGATCACGATGTCGATCTCCCCCTTCGACCGCAGCCCCTCCTCCGTCGGCCGCCCGTACGTGGTCGCCAGACCCACCACACGCACCGCCCGCTTCGACCCATCCGGCGCCCGCAGCGTCACCCGCCGCCCGGGCTTCAGCACGCTCAGCCGCGGCTCGCCCTCCACCAGCTTCAGCCGCAGCATGTAACCCCGCAACGGGATCCGATACGCGTCCGAGACGCGGAACCGAGACACGCCGCTCCCCGCGGCAGCGCGACGTTCCGTCGTAGCCATCGTCAACTCGTTCGGTCTGAGGTCAGCGTTCCCTGGCTCCCGCGAGCCAGAACTCACCCACCGTCACGGTACCGCGCCACCCCGCCCGCGTCAATCGCGCACCCGGACAGGCCCCTCCACGACCCCGGCGCACCCCTGTCCAGCGGCCCGGCACCGCCGCTCCCAACTACCCGCGCGGCCCCCTTGCGGTCCGCCTAACGTCACTCTTGACAAACGCCTGGCCACATCCTTATCTTCCCGCGCAGCGTGAACGGCCGGACGATGACCGACGGCCGTCACAGGTACGCGGGTAGTCTGTAGCACAGCAGTGATCCGGGACCTGCGCACACACGACACGCAGGTCCCTTTTTGTTATCGCCGGCCGCGGGCGCATTACGCGGCAATCTGGTCAGAGGGTACGGGACATCGCACCGTAACCCCCGACGCACGTTACCGATACACCACAGGAGTACAGCGATGGCTCGTACCAGAGGCACCGTCAAGTGGTTCTCCCAGGAGAAGGGCTACGGCTTCCTGACCCCGGAGGAGGGCGCGGACGTCTTCGTTCACCACAGCGCCATCGAGGGGACCGGCTTCAAGGTCCTCTATGAGGGCGAAGAGGTCGAGTTCGACGTGGTCGAGGAGGCCAAGGGCCCCAAGGCCCAGAACGTCGTGCGCCTGAACCCGCCGGCCGAGGCGCCGCGCCGCCCGATGCGGCGTGAGGGCGGGCAGGGCGGCGGCCGCTTCGGCGCCGGCCGCTACCAGAGCCGCTTCTAAACCGGGAGCCACGCTCGAGCCGAACGCCCGTGGGAGGGTCTCTCCCGCGGGCGTTCGCGCTTTCCGGGCCGGTCCGCCCCTCCACGGCGGGCCGATGACGTGCTTTTGGGCGCTCGGCGGCCGCGTCGTCGGCCGCCCGTCACGGGTCGTGCCCGCGGCACCGGCGCGCACCGGCCCATCCGCCCGCCCGGGGAGGGGCTCGCCCCGGACTGTCGCCGTCCCGGGCGGCCGCCCCGCTCGCCTGCCCGGGCCGGCAACGCTCTTCCATCGGGCGACGTCGTCCGGCGCACGCCCCCCCGCGGACCGCCCGTCCGCGGCGGCGCCGGCTCCCGCGCCGGGGCGCATGCGCCTCTGCGCCCGTGACCGCGCGGGCGCCGCCCGGATGCGCCCGGCAAGGGTGCAGGTCTGCGGACCGCTCGGTCCCGGCCCGCGCTCGAAGCCGCCCCGCGCCCACGGGGCGGTGCCATGCCCCGACCCGAGCTCCCGCCGATCGCCCGTCCCGCCCCGCCGCGGCGGCGTTTCGCCGCCCTGACGGATCCCGCTGCACCCGTCCCATGCCCCCGCGACGACCGCCCACCCGGAATCGAGGGCGCGCGAAACGGACCGCCACCCCCGCCGGCGCTTCGAATCTGCATCCCGCGACGGGCTCGGCGCTCTCGGCAACGCGCCCCGCCCCAACCGACCACCCCCGACCCGGCGCCTCCCGGCCGGCGGCCTTCAGGCCTCGCTGCCGCAGGCTCGGCCGTACCCGGGGCTGCGCCGGCGCACCCACCCACCTCCAGCGCCCGGATTTCGCGCGAAATCACCCCATCCCCACGCCCGCTCTCGGGACGCCCCCACCGCCGGCGGGCGTCCCGACCGGCGGTCGTTCCCGCATTCCGCGGGACCGGATGCCCGCTCACGGCCGCCGCTCCGCGCGACCCCCCGCCCCCTCCCGAATGGCCGGGGGTCGTCCTATCTTTCGTATATCCACGATTTTCTTACGACGACGGGAGATTGACGTGTCTATAGAAACGGCGGCGGATCTGGAGGGGCTCCAGCGGGCGGGCGCGGTCGTCGCGGACGTCCTCCAAGAGCTCACCGCCGCGGTCCGGCCCGGCATCACCACGGCCGCGCTGGATGCGCTGGCGGACAAGGTCCTGGAGCGGCACGGCGCGCGATCCGCGCCCCGCCTCCAGTACGGATTCCCGGGCACCATGTGCATCAGCGTCAACGAAGAGGCGGTGCACGGCGTGCCCGGAAACCGGGTCATCCGGGAAGGTGACCTGGTCACCCTCGACGTGACCATCGAGCTGGACGGGTACTTCGCGGACGCGGCGGTCACCGTCGTCGTCCCCCCGGCCAGCCCCCTCGCCATCGCGCTGCGCGACTGCGCGGAGGCCGCGTTCTGGAAGGCCGCGGCCGTGGCCCGCGCCGGCGCGCCCATCTCCGTCATCGGCCGGGAGGTCGAGCGCGAGGTCCGGCGACGCGGCTTCACCGTGCTCCGCGAGCTCTGCGGGCACGGCATCGGCCGCGCCATCCACGAGCCGCCCGAGGTCCTGAACTTCTACGACCCCGCGGCGCGGGAACCGCTCACCGAGGGACTCGTCATCGCCCTCGAGCCGATCGTCTCCGCGGGCTCGTGGCGCACCCGGACCCGCCCGGACCGGTGGACCATCACCACCGCGGACGGCAGCCTGGCCGCGCATCACGAGCACACCATCGTGATCACGCGGGATCAGCCCCTGATCCTCACGGCGGCGTAGTCCTATGGCCAAGCTCGGATATCCGATGCCGGACCACGCCCTCGAGCTGGACCCGGAAACCATGCGCCGGCTCGGTTACCGGGTCATCGACACCATCGTCGAGCGGATCTCGGGGCTGGACGCGGACGTCGCCTGGCGGGGCGCGACCCGCGAAGAAATGGAGCGCCGGCTGCGTGAGCCCCCGCCCGACGGACCCACCGACCCGGACCTGGTCCTGGACCGGCTCCTGACCGACGTTCTCCCCTTCACCGGGAAGAACGACCACCCCCGCGCCTTCGCCTTCATCCCCGGCTGCCCCACCTGGCCCGGGATCCTGGCCGACATGCTGGCCGCCGGGTTCAACGTGTTCCAGGGCACCTGGCTGGCGTCCGCGGGGCCCACCCAGGTCGAGCTGGTGGTCCTCGACTGGTTCAAGGAGTGGATCGGCTACCCGACCTCCGCGGCCGGGGCCCTGGTCAGTGGCGGCTCCGTGGCGAACCTCACCGCCCTGGTCTGCGCCCGCGCCGCCCTCGCCGGCGCCCACGCGGACGACCTGGTCGTCTACGTCTCCGACCAGACCCACTCCTCCATGGAGCGCTCCGCCCGGACCCTCGGCTTCCGCCCGGACCGCGTCCGCGTCCTCCCGACCGATGACGCGTTCCGGCTCGCGCCCGAGACCCTCGACCGGGCGATCCGGGAGGACCGGGAAGCCGGGCTCCGGCCGCTATTCGCGTGCGCCAGCGCCGGCGCCACCAGCACCGGCGCCGTCGACCCGCTCCGGGAGCTGGCCGAGGTCTGCGCCGAGCACGGCGTCTGGTACCACGTGGACGGGGCGTACGGCGGCTTCTCCGTCCTGACCGCCCGGGGCCGCCAGCTCCTGAAAGGGATCGAGCGCGCCGACTCCATCACGCTCGACCCCCACAAATGGCTGTTCCAGCCCTACGAGGCCGGGTGCATCCTGGTCAGGGAGGGCGCGCGGCTCCCCCGCACCTTCAGCATGTTCGCCGACTACCTCCAGGACGTGGCCCCGGACGACGACGCGCCCGCGGAGCTCCGGGAGGTCAACTTCGGCGACTACGGGATCCAGCTCACGCGCTGCTCCCGGGCGCTCAAGATCTGGACCTCCCTGAAGGTCTTCGGGGTGGAGCGGTTCCGCGCCGCGATCGACAACGCCTTCGACCTGGCCGCGCATGCGGAGCGGCGGATCCGCGAGTCCGACCGCTTCGAGCTGCTCTCGCCCGCGAGCCTGGGCGTCGTGTGCTTCCGGCGGGTGCCGCCGGCCGGCGCGGCCATGGACGAGTCCGAGCTCGAGGACCTGAACGCCGCCTTCGTCCGGGGGCTCCTCGAAAGCGGGCTCGGCATGATCTCGTCCACCCGGATCCACGGCCGGTACGCGCTGCGCATGTGCATCCTGAACCACCGCACCCGGAAGGAGGACGTGGATCGGGTGCTGGACTGGCTGGAGAAGGGGCAGCCTTCGCGGTAGGGCTACCTATCCGGGTCGTGAACGGGGGACAGCCTTCGCGGCAGGGCTGCGCTTCCGGGTCGAGCACGTGCACGGGGCAACCTTCGCGGTTGGGCTGCGTTTCCGGGTCGTGCACGAGCACGAGCACGTGCACGGAACCTCCATGAGCAGGCCGGGCGGCGCTGGCGCGTCTGCCCGGCCGTTCCACACATGTGGACGACCAGCCCGGCCATGAATTCCTTGGCCTCGCGGTGTAGTCTTCTCGACGTGGCCCGGGGGAGAGGAGCGCTCAATGCCTGCGGGGCTCGATCATGAACGGCTGGATGTCTACCGGGTGTCCCGCGAGCTGAGCCGGGAGGTTGCCCGGATCGCCAGGCAGGTGAGGCGCAAGCGGCCGGACCTGGCGGGCCAGCTCCAGCGGGCTACGTCCTCCGTCGCGCTGAACATCGCGGAAGCGTGCGGCAAGCCGACCTTCCGGCGCCGGGCGTACTTCCTTCGCGTAGCCCGGGCTTCGGCCACCAACGCCGCCTCGGCCCTCGATCACATGGTCGACATCGGGCTGCTAAACGCAACCGACATCCGGACCAGCAAAGCCCTCATTGTGCGCATCGTGTCGATGCTCATAAGGATGCTGGGGAGCTGAGGAGGGGATGGCGGAGTAGGTGGCCGCGCTCGGATATGCGGGGGAGCGCGTTCGCTAACCCTCGCACCCGCGCTCGACCCGGCTAGGTAGCCCCGCCGCGAAGGCTGCCCCGTGCTCGTGCTCGTGCTCGTGCACGTGCTCGACCCGGAAAGGTGGCCTTACGACGAAGGCTGCCCCCGTGCTCGTGCTCGTGCACGACCCGGCAAGGTAGCATTACGACGAAGGCTCACGGATTCCCCCCCACCACCTCCACCCGCCTCCTCCCCCGCGTGTTCGCGCCGAATGCCGCCTCGATCCGGCCGAAGGGCGTGGCCCAGAGGAGGCCGAGCTCCGCGCCGGTGACCCACGCCCCGCCATCCCTCAGGCGGTCCGCGTCCCCCACCGCGGCGCCGGACCGGATCCGGAGGCGGACCACGCCGTCCAGGGGGATGGGGTACGCGACGTCGCCTCCGGCAACGATCCGGGTCCGGCCCGGCTCCTCGCCCCAGCGCATTCCCGGCACCAGGCGCTCATCCCCGAGGGCCGGCACCGCGTCCGCCGGCGCGCCGTCCGAGACCGCAGCCAGGTCCCCGGCAAGCGCCAGGTACCAGCACCCCGGCCGCCAGACGGCGCCGCCCCGCACCCGCGCCCGGCGGTAATCCACCTCGCCGAACCGGGCCTCCGCCTCCACCAGGGGCGATTCCCCCACGATCCGCGTCAGCCGGTCCGCCCGTTCCCAGCGCAGCGCCGGGCCGACGGAAGCGCCCGAGAGTCCCCCCTCCTGCCGCACCGACTCCGCCCGGATCTGCGCCACGAGCCACCGGTCCGGCCCGATCCACAGCCGCTCGACCCCGAGGAACCCGCCGGCCCGCCGGACCTCGACCTCCCCCCGCACGCCGCCCCGGTCGAAGATCCGCCGGTCCGTCTCCACGAAATGCGCGCCCGCGCTCACCGAGAACGGGAGCAGCGCCGCGGGCACGACCCGCGCCGCCGCGGTCCCGCCCCCGCCCAGCCCGTCCATGTGCCCGGCCAGCGAGAGCTCCACGGGCGTGGCTCCGGCCCCGGCCCGGCCCGCCAGCATCGCCCAGACGCGGCCGCCCCGGTCCGTGTCGTAGCCCGGCGCGCCGGTCAGCGAGAGCCGGGGCGTGGCCTCCGCCCGCACCACCACCGGCTCGGCGTCGCCTCCCGTCGCGCCCCCGTCCGCCCCACCGCCCCGCGGCGGCACGTGCAGCCAGATCCCTTCGAACAGCCCCGTGGCGTACAGCCGATCCGCCGCCCGCAGCAGCCCCTCCGGGTCGTACGGCCCCGGAAGCTCCCGGCCGAACGCCGCCCGTACCAGCGGGGTCAGCCCCGGATCGTCCGCATCCACCACCGGCGCGCCCAGCCGGGCCGGCGCGGGGAGCGGGGCGCGGGCCGGCGTCTGGCCAGGCCCCGCCGGCGGGACCCCGGCCACCGCCGCGAGCCCCGTCTCCAGCAGCCACTCCGGATCCCGCGGGAAGAGCGCCTCCGAGAGCCCCGACCCCAGATCCGGCAGGATCAGCACGTCCGGCTGGATCGTGTCCGGCCGCGCGTTCTCCAGCACCAGCCGGAACGCACGGATCGCCAAGCTCAGCGACCCGATCTCCGGCACCCCCGCGTCCGGCCGGACCACGTCCACCGCCACGATCGGCCGGCCGCCCAGCTCCGCCGCCTCCGCCACCGGCAGGTTGTCCGCGATCCCGCCGTCCACCAGCACCCGCCCGTCCCACAGGACCGGCGCGAACACCCCCGGCACCGCCATGCTCGCCCGCACCGCCCGCGCCAGGTCGCCCCGCCCCAGCACCACGGCCTTCCCGTTCGCCAGGTCCGCCGTCACCGCCCGGTACCGCCGCGGCAGCCGATCGAAATCCCCACGGCTGCGCACCCCCGCATCCAGCAGCGTCCGCTCGAGCAGCCGGTTCACCCGCCAGTCCGGAACCAGCCCGCGGGGCCGGGCGCCCGGACCATCGTCCAGCGGAAAGCCGAACAGCGGATAGACCAGTCGCCGGTCCGGCCCGAACGCCGCGGGCATCGGCGTGAACAGCTCCTGCCAGTCCGTCTCCAGCACCAGCCGCCAGATCGCGTCCGGCTCGTGCCCCGCCGCGTACAGCGCGCCGATGATCGCGCCCATGCTCGTGCCGACCACCAGCTCCGGCGAATAGCCCAGGGAGTCGAGCCCGACCAGCACCCCCGCGTGCGCCAGCCCCCGCGAACCCCCGCCCCCCAGCACCAGCGCCTGCTGGGCCGCCGCCGGCATCCGCAGCCCGACCACCGCCGCCGCCACCGCCGCCACGAGAAGCACCCCTCCCCACCACCGCGCCCGCGCCGGCCCGCGCGCCCCCGTCACCGCGCGAGCCCGGCCCACACCGCGCGCCGTCCCCGACGCGCCACGGTTCCAGCAGCCGACGTCGCTGCGCTCCATAGATTCACACCCGTTTCTCGGGAAGCTCGGGATCACCCCGATTGATGGTGAGACGCCGGAGCCCGGACGGCAAGCCGACCGCCCCACGCCCCGCCCCGCGCCGCGGCTCGTTTCATGCCCCAACCCGCCCACGGAGCCCCCGGGGTGGACACCGGCGCGGGGACATGTACCTTTCGGGAGAGAATTCCCGGCCAACGCCGGGGCCGGACGCCCCGCTCACCCGGGGCCCGCGCCCTTTCGGAGAGGAGAACCCATGTCCGAGATCAATTGCACCCGCTGCGGACAGACCGAACCCCAGATCGAGCGCCCGCCCCTCCGCAACGAGCTCGGCGAACGCATCCACCGCGAGATCTGCCAGCGCTGCTGGGACCAGTGGCTCCGCTACCAGACCGCGCTCATCAACCACTACGGCCTCGACGTCCGCGAAAAGTCCGCGCGCGACTTCCTCACCGCCAACATGGAGGCCTTCTTCTTCGGCACCGGCCAGACCGAGGAGATCGACACCTCCAAGCGCGGCACCATCAACTGGTAGGCAGGGAGAACGCCCGGAGGGCGAACGCCCGCTCAGTTCGCCAGCTCCACCACCCCCGCGGGTACCTCCACGCGCACCCCGCGCGGACGGACCACCGCCATCAGCCGGTACCGGCCCGCGGGGAGCGAGTCCCCCAGGATCTCCGCGGCCGAGACCTGCACCCCGTACTCCCGCGCCTCCCCGGGCTCCAGCCGCACCGGCACCACCGACTCCACGCAGCTCACCTGCCGCGCCTGCACCCACTCCTCACGCCCTCCCTCCCGCCGCGCCTCCAGCAGCACCACGCACCCGTCCGGGAACGTCAGGTCCGCGTCCCGGTCCGTCCGGTTCTCCACCCGGACCCACGCATGGAGTTGCACCGGGTAGCGCTCCAGCACCTCCACCCCCGCCCGGTACGCGATCCCATCCCGTACACGGGGCTCGGGCACATCCCCACTCCCTCCACCCCCCGCGCCCGCCGAGCAACCGCCCACCCCGAGCGCCAGGAACAACAACCTCAACAGACGACTGGATCCGAACAACGAGACCTCCATTGGGGCAACCGTCGCGGCAATACAACCTTTCCGGGTCGTGCACGAGCACGAGCACGTGCACGTGCACGGGGTAACCTTCGCGGAGGTGCTACCTTGCCGGGTCGAGCGCGGCCGCAGATACGAGTACGTTCTCGGGCACGGCTCGATCCCTCGTCGTAAGGCAAGCAGCCGGCCGAGGCACCCGTAGCCCGCCGCCTTCGCATGAACACAGCCTCCGGGTCGGGCACCCTCGAGGGTGCGCCCTCCCGGCACGGCGTCCGTCCCCCTAGCCACGACGCCGGGTGCATGCCGCAGGGCGAAGCGACCTGCCGGATCGCGCCCGGGCGCCCGCTTCCTCTCGCCAGCGGACAACCCGCCGAACGGACCGCGAACCCGCCCCATCCTTCTCGCCGCTCCCATCGCCCGGTAGGTCCCGGCCTCCCTCCAAACCCGCCTGCCGCTATCCTGCCACACACTCGCGCTGTCCTACGCGAACACCGCCACGAGCACGCCGGCGTCTCCCACGCGGCCTCTCCCACCATGTCTGCTCGGCCTTCCGGCTCGAGCACCCCCCTCACGACGACCAGCCTGCCCGTTCAATCCACGCACCCGCTCGGCCCCGCCCAATCTTCGGCCCACCCACCATACATGTAGTCGTAACCGGTAGGCGGATGCGTGCTCATACACCTTCGCGCCCGCGTCACCGACCCGCCTGGATCCCTCCCGTGCACCTCCCGGACCGTACACACCCCGACCCTCCTCCAACCCGCCCGCCCACCCGACCCGCCCACACGCCATCCCGCCCCTCGTGCACGTGCTCGTGCTCGTGCTCGTGCTCGACCCGGTGACGAAGCCTCACCGCGAAGGTGGACCTCGTACTCGTGCTCGACCCGGAGTGGCAGCCCTACCGCGAAGGCTGCCCAGGAACCCCCGCCCGACCAAGAATCCGGCGCCACCGCGAACGTCACCCCATCCTCGTGCTCGTGCACGTGCTCGTGCTCGTGCTCGACCCGGTGACGCAGCCTCGCCGCGAAGGCTGCCCTCCGTGCTCGACCCGGCAGGGTTGCCCTACCGCGAAGCCTGACGAATAATGATGCCCCGCCGCCGAACACCGGTTTAGTACTCCCCTCCCCCTTCCGTTAGACTTTATGACTTTTATTGTGCATCAACGCCTCACCCCCCGCCGGGTGAAGGAGCGAAGTCGCTTCGACGCATAGATTTGCGCGCGGGATGATGCCCCCGTGATGGCAGTCGAGGTGGGCATGGCTGGAGATCTGGTAGTTCACCGTTGGTCCCCCTTGGGGTCGCCGAGAATGCGCGCGGAGCTCGGAGGCCCGATCCTCACCGCCGCGACGCTGATCGCGCTCTGGTACCTGTCCAGTGGCCCGTTCGCGCTGCCCGGCCCCATCGCCGTGGGACTCCTCGTCACCGTGGCCTCCTCCCTCATGGGCGGATGGCGGTCCGGCCTGATCAGCGCCGCCATGGTCATCGGGTACGCCGTCCTGTGCTACGGCTACCACGGAGCGTCGGCCGAGCTCGTATGGGCCGGCGCGTCCCAGGTGCTCGTGCTGGCCATGGGCGCGCCCGCCGTGGCGCTGGCGGTCGGCGCGTGGCGGCAGAACGTCGGGCGCACGACCAGCTACCTGGAGAGCTCCTACGAGCGCCTCGCCCGGCGCCACGCCGAGCTCGAGGCGAAGCGGGCCCAGCTCGAGCGCCAGATCGCGAAGCTGACGGCCCAGCGGGACGCGATGGGCCGCCGGCTCCGCCGCGCCCGGGTGTTCGTGGACGCCATGGACCGCCTGTGGGACGGCGTCCTGGTGGCGGACCGCTTCCGCCGGATCCGGTACGCGAACGCCGCGGCCGCCTCCATCTACGGCGTCCCGGAATCCGAGCTCAACGGCCGGGGGCTGGACACCCTCTGCGTGCCCCCCGGACCCCACACCTCCACGCGCTGCTACGACGGCAACGGCGACGGCTGGGCCGGCGAGACCGTGCACCAGCGCGCGGACGGCTCGCCGGTCCCCGTGCACGTGACCCAGGTCGTGACCCGCCGGTCGGACGGCCAGCCCATGGCGTTCGTGCTCATCGTGAGGGACCGGACCGAGGCCCGCCGGGTCCAGGCGCAGCTCATGGAGTCGGAGAAGCTCGCCACCGTGGGCGGCCTGGTCTCGGGCGTGGCCCACGAGCTGAACAACCCCCTCTCCGCCATCACGAACTTCGCCCAGCTCATGCTCCTCGACGAGTCCGACGGCGCCCGGCGGGAGATGATCGAGCTGATCGTCCGCGAGTCCCGCCGCGCGGGGGAGATCGTGCGCAACCTGCTGAGCTTCTCCCGCAACTCGGACCGGGCCCGGCGGCTCGTGCAGGTCGAGGAGATCGTCCGCCGCACGCTGGCGCTCCGCGCCTACGACCACCGGCGCAACAAGATCGACGTGGCCGTCTCCCTGGACCCCGAGCTCCCGGAGATCTGGGCGGACCCGAACCAGCTCCAGCAGGTGTTGCTGAACCTCGTGGTCAACGCGGAGCACGCCATCGGCCGACAGGGCACCATCACGATCCGCGGCCGGTCGGTGGACGACGGCTGGATCGAGCTCGACGTCGCGGACACCGGCCCCGGTATTCCCGAGAACGTCCGGCCGCATATATTCACCCCGTTCTTCACGACGAAGGCCGACGGCCAGGGCACGGGGCTGGGGCTCCCGATTTCGAGGGACATCATCGAGCGTCACGGAGGGACCGTGGAGGTACTGGACGAGCCGGGTGGCGGCGCCTGCTTCCGCATCCGCCTCCCCGTCGGCCCCGAGTCGGCCGCGCAGGCGGAGGAGCCGGAACCGGCGGCGATCCATGCAGCCCGGCTGGACGGGGTGCAGGCATGAACCCGGCGGGCTCCCTGCCGCCGCTCGACTTCGCCGGCGCCCGCATCCTGCTGGTGGATGACGAGCCCGCCATCCGCCGGTCCTTCAGCCTGTACCTGGAGCGGCTCGGCGCGTCCGTCACGGCGGCGGCCGATGCCAGGGAGGCGATGGCGCTCCTGGAGGGCGCCGGCGGGGACTTCGATGTCCTGATCTCGGACATCACGCTCCCCGGCGAGTCGGGGATCTCGCTCCTCTCCACGGTGCGACGCCGCTGGCCCGGCCTCCCCGTGATCCTCATCACCGGCTCCCTCGCGCCGGGGATCGGCCCGGAGAGCACCGGCGCCGTGGCGTGCCTCCAGAAACCGTTCCCCCTCTCCCTCCTCGCCCGCCGCGTCGAGCTCGCGCTCCGCGCCCGTTCGCGCCTCCCGCTCCGCTGACCCGGCCGGGCCAGGCCCGCGCCCGGCCGCCTCGTGCACGCATCTTGCCCCCGTGGCCGGCGCATGGGCACCCTGGCTCGCGCATCGGTCATCGGACTGCTGGCGGTTACCGCCGGCTGCCGCGGGGAGCAGTCCCGTACGGCCACCGCCATCCCCTCCAGCGAGACGTTCCGCGCCGCCGTCGAGCGCGTCCTCCCCGCCGTGGTCTACATCCAGGTCGAGGCCAGGCCCACGCCCCTGGCCGGGACCGCCCCCGGCGGACCCTTCGACCCCCGCCGCGAACCCGGCACGCGCCGCCGCCTCGGCGCCGGGTCCGGCATCCTCGTCAGCGAGGACGGCTACATCCTCACCTCCGACCACGTGGTCCAGCAGGCCGACCGGGTCCAGGTCACCCTCCACGACCGCCGACAGTTCGACGCCCGCGTCGTGGCCCGGGACCCCAGCACCGACGTGGCCGTGGTCCGCATCGAGGGATCCGGATTCCCCGTCGCACCCCTCGGCGACTCCGACGCCCTCCAGGCCGGCGACTGGGTCCTCGCCCTCGGTTCCCCCCTCGGCCTCCAGTTCAGCGTCGCCGCCGGCGTGGTCAGCGCCACCGGCCGCGCCATCGGCATCCTCGGCGGCGACGCCGACGGCCGCGAAGGCGCCGCGCCCCTCGAACACTTCATCCAGACCGACGCCGCCATCAACCCCGGCAACTCCGGCGGCCCCCTCGTCAACCTCGCCGGCCAGGTCGTGGGCATCAACACCGCCATCGCGAGCCCCACCGGCCTCTACTTCGGATACGGCTTCGCCGTCCCCATCAACCTCGCCCGGCGAGTCGCCGAACAGCTCATCCAGTTCGGCCGCGTCCGCCGCGCCTTCCTCGGCGTGCTCCTCGACAACGTCGAGCAGGCGGACGCCACCGTCTACGGTCTGCCCGCCGCCGAGGGCGCCGAGATCGTCCACGTCGAGCCCGGCGGACCCGCCGAGCGCGGCGGACTCCAGCTCGGCGACGTGATCGTCGGCATCGCCGGGCACCAGATCCGCACCGTCAGCGACCTCCAGGCCGCCCTCGCCGGCCTCACGCCCGGCACCACCGCCGCCGTCGACGTGATCCGATACGGCCAGCCCACCCGCGTCCTCGTCGAGCTCGGCGTCGTCGAGTCCGGCGTCGTGCCCGAGCCCGCGCCCGAACCGCAGGGCCCCGCCCGGATCGGCTTCGACGTCGCCGAGGAGCCCGCCGGGCTCGTCGTCGCCTCCGTCCAGGCCTACTCCCCCGCATTCCGCGCCGGCGTCCGCCCCGGCCAGGTCATCGAGTCCGTCAACCGCGAGCCCGTCCGCACCGCCGCCGAGCTCGCCACCGCCCTCGCCCGCGGCAACCAGGATGCCGTCTCCCTCATCGTCACGGACCCGCAGATCGGGCGGATCATCATCAACTACGAGCTCCGCCCGTGACGGATTGACCCGCCCCAAGCCCCCGTTCTACCTTGATGTTCGGGCGTCCGGCCCCGCGCCGGCGCCGCCCCGTTCGGTCCAGGATCCTATGCGAACGCCGAATTCGACGTCATCCCCCGGAACCCCGGCGGCCGTCGAGCTCCTGCTCGTCGACTTCGACGACACCCTCGTCGAAACCTCGCCGCGCTTCCAGAACGCCAGGCGCGCCCTCTTCGAGCTCCTGGCGGAGATCGGATTCGAGCCCGGGACCGCCCGGCACATCCACCACGAGGTGGTCGACCCCCGCATGATCGAGCGCTTCGGCCTCGGCCCGTTCCGCCTCGAGCATTCGTTCCGCGAGACCTACCGGCGCCTCTGCCGGGACGCGGGCATCCCGCCCGAGCCGAAGATCGAGCGCCGGTGCGAGGAGCTTGGCCGCGCCGTGATCGGCCCGCCACCCTCCATCGACGGCGCACTCGACGCGCTCCGCGCCGTGGCCGACACGTTCCCCACCGTCCTCTACACCCAGTCGGGCGACCCCGAGTACCAGCTCCGGTGCGTCCGCGAGGCCGGCGTGCTCGACGTGCTCCCGCCCGACCGCATCCGGATCTGCTCCCGCAAGACGCCGGACGAGTTCCGCGCCACCCTCGCCCACTACCGCGTGGCCGAGCCCGCCCGCGCCTGGATGATCGGCAACAGCATCCGGAGCGACATCAACCCGGCGCTCCTGGTGGGCGCCCGCGCCATCCTCGTGGAATCCCGCGACCCGTGGGAGTTCGACCTGGATGAGCCCGTGTCCGACGACTACCTGCGCGCGGCCTCGTTCCCCGACGCGGCCGGATACCTGCTCTCCCGCTTCGCCGCGCGCTGACCGTTGACCCCTGGAGTACCACGATGCAAGTCAAACTCGCCCTGCTCGCGGACTACGCGAACGTGACCGCCGACGGGAAGCTCAACATCATGGGCATCTTCGACCGGATCACCGTCACGGAGCTCCCCGCCGTGCACCCGCAGATGCAGTTCGTGCTCCAGCTCTGGGCGCACCCGGCGGAGCGCGACCGCCAGCACTGGGTCGAGATCCGGCTCCACGACCCGGACGGCCAGGCGGTCTTCGAGCTGAAGGGCGAGCTGACCCCCCGCGGCGGCGGACCCGGCCAGGCGGTCTCCGGCAACCAGATCATCACCATCAACAACCTGACCCTCGCGAAGACCGGGGAGTACAACTTCGTCGTCTTCGTGGACAACGACCTCAAGACCGAGGTTCCCCTGATGGTCGAGCGCGCCGCCGCCACCCCGCCGCTCTCCCAGGCCCCGATCCCCGAGGCGTGACGATCCGCCCGGCGGCGCGGCGGGCGGAGCGGGGCCCCGCCCCGATACCCACCCGCCGGGCTTGCGCCCGCCGCCAGAGCCCGCGAAGTTGCCGCCGATCGCTGACAGGAGGCGTGAATGCTGAATCTGCCGTACCTCGCGCTGTTCCTCGCCTGGCCGCTCGCCGGCTGCCCGGAGTGCGCCCCGGCGCCCGCCGGCACGCCCGCGCCGCCCGCCGCGAAGGCCCAATGCGACGCCGCGCGCAACCCCTACTGCGATGAGCTCCGCCGCATCGCCGCACGGCCGGACGTCCGCCGCGCCTTCGAGTTCATCGTGGAGACGGACAGCATCACCATTCGGGACCTCATTACGCTGACCGAGATCCCGGCGCCGCCCTTCAAGGAGGAGGTCCGCGCCCGCAAGTACGCGGAGATGCTCCGGGAGGCCGGCGCGGACACCGTCTACATCGATGAGGAGGGGAACGTGATCGCCCTCCGGCGTGGCACCACCGGCGACCGCACCGTGGCCCTCGCCGGACACCTCGACACCGTCTTCCCCGAGGGCACGGACGTGACCGTCCGCCAGCGCGGGGACACCCTCTTCGCCCCCGGGATCGGCGACGACACCCGCGGCCTCATGGTCGTGCTCACCGTCCTCCGCGCCATGAACGCCGCGAACCTCCGCACCCGGGCCGATCTCCTCTTCATCGGCACCGTCGGCGAGGAGGGGCTCGGCGACCTGCGCGGGGTGAAATACCTGTTCCGCCAGGGCGGGCCCCGCATCGACGCGTTCATCGCCGTCGACGGCGGCGAGGACGATGCCATCACCCACCAGGCGCTCGGGTCCCGCCGCTACCGCGTGGCCTTCAAGGGCCCCGGCGGCCACTCCTGGGGCGCGTTCGGCACCGCGAACCCGATCCACGCCCTCGGCCGCGCCATACGCCTCTTCGACGAGGAGGCCGCCCGCTTCACCGCCACCGGCCCGCGCACCAGCTACAACGTGGGCCGCATCGGCGGCGGGACCTCCGTCAACTCCATCCCCTTCGAGAGCTGGATGGAGGTCGACATGCGCTCCGAGTCGCCCACGGCGCTCGCGGCCATTGACTCCATCTTCCGCCATGCCATGGACCGCGCCCTGGCGGAGCAGAACACCATGCACCGCCACGGCCCGCCCCTCGAGATGGAGGTCGAGCTGATCGGCGACCGCCCGTCCGGCGAGACGCCCACGGACGCGCCGCTCCTCCGGCGAGCCATGGCCGCCGTGCTCCTCAACGGCAACGAGCCCCGGCTCGGCCGCTCGTCCACCGACGCGAACATCCCGATCGCCCTCGGGATCCCCGCCATCACGATCGGGCGGGGCGGGATCGGCGGCGAGGGCCACGCGCCGGGCGAGTGGTGGATCAACCGGGACGGCCCCCGGGCCATCCAGCAGGCGCTCCTGATCCTGCTCGCCGAGGCCGGGCTCCCCGGCGCATCCAGCTCCGAGTAGCCCGGCCGCCCCGGGCGGTCGGCGGGGCCCGGCACCCGCTCCCCGGCGCCCGCGCGGCACGACCGACGGAAAGGCCCTGCCCGGGCTCCGGCGCGCACCGGCCGCCCCGGCAGGGCCTCCTGACGCCCGGGAACCGCGTCCGGGCCGATCGGACTACGAAACGCCGCCCGGCGCGGCCTCCGCCGCCGGCGCGCCCAGCTCCGCCCGCAGCCCCTCCGCCACCCGGTCCGCCAGCGCCATGATCGTGAGGTACGGGTTGATCGCCAGCGCGTTCGGGAAGAGGCTCGCGTCCGCCACCCGCAGCCACGGCACGCCGTGCACCCGACCCCACGCGTCCGTCACCGAGTCCCGGGCGTCCCGCCCCATGGCGCACCCGCCCATGAGGTGGGCCGCGGACACCGAGACCTTCCCCGGCTTGAAGTGCCGCGACGAGATGAGCGCGTCCACCCGCCCCGCGTCCGCCGCCTCGATCGTCGTCGGATCCGCCGACGGCGCGTGCACCCGCACCGCGCCCGCGCCGAAGAAGATCTTCGCCGACGCACGCGTCCCCCGCACCAGCCGCTCGATCGTCTCCGCCGTGAACGTGTAGTGCACCACCGGACGCCCCGCCCGGTCCACCGTCACCCGGTTCTCCGGCACCGCCTCGTCCACCGCCAGCACCAGGATCATCTGGAGCCGCGGGAACGCACGCATGAACCGGCTGTGCTCCGCCCCGAACCCGGTCATGTTCTTCGCCGTCGTGAACGGGAAGTACATGCACGTCTCCAGGACGTACCCCTCCTCCTCCGCCCGGTCCACGTAGTAGCTCTTCGGGTGACCCACGTCGTTCGTGATCTCCCGCGGATGCTCCGCCACCAGGATGTGCGCCGGATGGCAGGTGAAGCCCTGCCCCAGCCGCGGCAGCATCCGCCCGACCCCGGAACGGAGGAGCAGCGCCGGCGAGCCGACCGCGCCCGCCGACACCACGACCGTCCCCGCACGGATCCGGTACTCGCCCGGCGCCCACTCCGACGGCAGCCCCTTCCCGCCCGGCGGCCGCTCCGTGACCCGCACCACCACCGCCCGCTCCTCGATCCGGAGCGCCTCCGCCCGGGTCACCACCTCCACCCCCATCCGCTCCGCGTTCGGCAGCTGCACCCGGTTCGTCCCCTGCTTCGCCCCGTTCGGGCACCCCAGGTTGCAGAGCGACGACCCCTTGCACCCCTTCACGTTCACCGGGAACTGCTCGGCGGGGTAGCCGGCCCGCCGCGCGCCCTCCACGAACAGCCGGTTGTTCTCGTTGATCCCCTCCGGGCCGAGCAGGTGCACGTTGTTCTCCGCCATGTACTTGCGGGACCGGCGCTCGATGTCCTCGTACGACAGCCCCGGCACGCCCCAGCGACGGATCACCCGCTCCGGCGCGATCAGCGACGTGCCCGTGTACACCACCGTCGACCCCCCGTACACCCGCCCGAACGCCAGCGTCATCGTCCCGTCCGCGGTCAGGAACCCGCCGCCGTCCTCGTACAGGGAGTCCGCCATGTCCAGCTCCCGGCCGGTGAATTCGTGGTCCTGGAGCCGCGGACCTTGCTCGACCACCAGCACCCGCAGCCCGTCCCGGGCCAGCGGGCCCAGCGCCTGCGCCACCGTCCCGCCGCCCGCGCCGGAGCCGATGATCACCACGTCGTACGACTTCTCGATCATCGCCGCGCCTCCCACCCCGCGGGGTCCGCACGGTACCCGATCGCCTCGGCCGCGGCCGGCCGGGCGTAGTAGCCCATGAACACCAGCGTCCGGAGCCCCCAGATACCCCGCCGCAGCAGGAGCAACCGGGAGTCCTGGAGCGCGCCGAGCAGCCGCGCCCGGCGACCGTCGTCCAGCGCCGCGAACCGACGGCCGTGCCGCAGCACCGCCAGCACGTCGATCATCCGGATGAGCAGCCCGAGCTGGCGCCGCAGCTTCGGCGGCCTCGCCGCCAGCGCTCGCTCCACGATCCGCTCCAGCTCGTCCCACGCCGCGCCGTCCAGCGCCGCGGCTTCCGGCACCACCGTCCGCGCGATCGCGCGGAACACCGCCCGCAAGGGCGGGAGCACGGGATCGGACATGGGCATCCTCCCGGGCGGCAGATGCGCCGCCTCGACCACCTGTCCACGGGGTTTGCCGCGCAAGGTAAGGTTCCGGCGCGAGACGGGGCAAGCTCCGGACGACGTCGCCCGGCGACCCTCAGCCCCCGGCGCTCGTGTACCGCCGCAGCGCCACCCGCCACAGGAGCCGCGTGAGCGCCAGCGCCGCCGCCGCGACCAGCGCCGACACCAGCGCGAACCCCGGGCCCACCCGCCCCGTCAACGCCCCCGCCGGGACCGTCGTGATCCACGCCATCGGCACCAGGTACGTGAGCACGAACCGGATCGCGCCCGGGTACGCCGTCACCGGGAAGCGCGCGGACTCGTACAGCGCGTCGAACAGGATCGAAAGGTTCTCCACCGCCACGAACCAGAACGCCAGGCTCATGAGCCCGAGCCAGATCGCGTACGCGATCGCCACCGCCGCGGCCAGCGCCACCACGAACGCCACGACCTCCACGATCCCCGGCCAGCGCCCGCCGATCACCAGCGCCGCGGCCGTGAGCCCCAGCCCCAGCACGATGTCCACGCCCCGCCAGATCACGATCCGCCGGAACGTGACCTGGAACTGCGCGTCCACCGGCTTCGACAGGATCAGGTCCATCGTCCCCCGCCGCACGTGCTCCACGATCCGCCCCACGTTCGGCCGGAGCACCGCCTCCACCACGCCCGCCACCGCGTTGAACACGCCCAGGAGCGCCACCACCTGCCAGAAGCTCCACCCGCCCAGCGCCGGCGTCTGCCGGAAGAAGACCGCCGCCGTGAGCACCGCCGTCCCCAGCCAGAAACCCGTGCCCACCACGCTCGCCAGCAGGTTCGCCCGGTACTGCAGCTCCTCCGCAAGGTTCACCGCCCAGAACGCCCGCAGCACCGCGGCCAGCCGCCGGAGCCGGGACACGCCCCGGGGCGAGGGGGGCTGACGCGACGTCGTCGCCTCCACCCTCATCGCTCACCCTCCCACCGCGCCGTAGTGCCGCCGGCCCCGGACCCACACGACCCGGTACAGCCCCAGCCAGATCCCCACCCACAGGAGCTGCCACCCCAGCCCCCGCAGATACTCCGGCCCCGCCGTAACCTGCCCGGTCAGCACCTCCACCGGGAACGCCAGCATGTACGGGAACCACAGCACCCCCGCCGCCGCCGTCACCACCGGCGGGAGCAGCGAGAGCGGCGCGATCCGCCCCGACAGGAATAGCGACAGCCCGTATTGCAGCTCCGCGATCGCCGTCGCCCGCGTGGTCCAGAACGCCAGCAGCCCGTTCACGTACGTGCTCAAGAACCGGATCGCCATCGCCGGCACCACCGCCATCCCCGCCAGCAGCCACTGCGCCGGTTCGAACGGCAGCCGCACCGCCGGCCAGAACACCGCCGTCACCGCCCAGACCCCCGCCGTCAGCGCCGCCGACTTCGCCTTGTACGCCAGGTTGTCCGCGATCGCCTCGTGGATCGGGTCCAGCGGCCGCGCCAGCCGGAAGTTCATCTCCCCTTCCCGGATCCACCGGTCGATGTACCACACGTCCCACGCCAGCGTGAGCTGGTCCACCAGCATCAGCGCGAAGAAGTAGCGCGCGAAATCCGCACGCCCGAACCCGCCCACCTCCCCGCCCCCCGCCACCACCCACCAGATCGCCAGCGACACCAGCGGCTGCGCGGCCCCCAGCACCAGCCAGATCACGATCGCCGCCCGGTACTGCAGATCCACCAGCCACCCCACCCGCATGAGCGCCAGGTACCGCCGCACCCACCCCTCCCGCGGTGCGCGCCCACCACCGTCCGCTGCCCACGTCAGGCCCTGGCCGCTCCCGCTTCGTCCCTCCCGGGGATCGGCGCTTCCATCGGGCCCCGGCCCCGGCCGCTCCCGCGTTCCCGGCCCGCTCACGGCGCCCCCGCGCCCGTCTCGCCCGCGAACACCCGCCCGATCACCTCCTCGATCGGCGGGTCGCTGATCGTGAGATCCGCCACCGGCAGCTCCGACAACAGCCGGCCGCTCACCTGCGCCACCCCGTCCCGCGGCACCTCCAGCGTCGCCCGCCGCGGCTCCCGGCTCCGCACCACGCCGAACCGCTCCACCTCCGCCCCCGCCACCTCCCGGGAAAACGTCAGCTCCACCCGCTTCACCGGCGCGATCCGCTCCGCCAGCGCGCCCAGCGCCCCATCGTACAGCAGCCGGCCGTGGTTGATGATCAGCACCCGGTCCGCCAGCGCCGTCACGTCCGCCATGTAATGGGACGTCAGCAGCACGGTCGCCCCGGTCCTGTCCCGGTAGTCCCGCACGAACGCCCGGATCGTCTCCTGCGCCGTGATGTCCAGCCCCAGCGTCGGCTCGTCCAGGAACAGGATCCGCGGATGATGGATCAGCGCCGCCGCCAGCTCGCACTTCATCCGCTCCCCCTGCGAGAGCTGCCGCACCGGCTTCCCCAGCACATCCTCCAGCCGCAGCAGCCCCACCAGCTCGTCCACCCGGCGCCGGTAGTCCGGCCACGATACCGCGTAGATCGCCCGGTTCAGCAGGAATGTCTCCTCCGGCGGCAGGTCCCACACCAGCTGCTGCTTGTTCCCCAGCACCAGCGCGAACCGGCTCCGGAACGCCGCGCCCCCCGTCCAAGGGTCGTAGCCCGCCACGACCGCCCGGCCCCGGGTCGGGTACAGGAGACCCGCCAGCATCTTGATCATCGTGGTCTTCCCCGCCCCGTTCGGGCCCAGGAACCCCACGATCTCCCCCTCCCGGATCCCGAACGTGACCGACTCCACCGCCACCACCTCCCGGTACCGCGGCCGGAAGACCGACCGGAGCGCCCCCCGGAGGCCGGGATCCCTGACCTTCACCCGATAGTGCTTCGTCAGCGACTCCGCACGGATGATCATGATCGTCGCCTGTTCGCATCCCCGGTTCCGCCCGGGTCCCACGGGCCGGCCGCGCGCCCCGCGCGTTCGCTCCCGCGCCAACGACGGCGCCGCTCCCGGCACGCCCCGCAGGCCGCGCCGGGTCCCCGGCCCGACCGTTCACGCACGACCGCGGCGCGAGCCATGCGGCCGCCGACCGGCCCGCCGCCACTCCCTCCCTGCCGCCACGGACCGCACGGCCCCGTCCGGCGTATACACATCCGATCCGTTGCGCCCGGCACTCCGTCGGGCGCCCGCGCACGATGAATCCCCTGGCAACGCAAGGAATGAGCGACTTCGCCCGTGAGCTCCGCGCCCGCCTCGGCAACGACGCGCCGCCCGCGGCCGTGCTCTTCGACCTGGACGGTACCCTGATCCGGACCCGGGACCTCTACCTCGAGGCCTACCGCCGGGCCCTCGTGCCCTTCCTCGGCCGCGCCCTCTCCGACGCCGAGATCCTCGCCCTCGAGCCCCGCTCCGAGATCCGCCTCTTCCAGAGCCAGGTCGGGGCCGCGGCGCTCGCCGATTGCTTCGAGCACTTTTACCGCCACTACGAGGCGCTCCACCCCACCCTCTTCGGCGGGATCTACGACGGCGTGCCGGAGCTCCTCCAGCGGCTCCGCGCCGCCGGCCGGCCCCTCGGCATCGTCACCGGCAAGAGCCGCCGCGCCTGGGAGATCACCACCGCCCACGCGCCCCTCGGCCCCTTCGACGCCCTCGTCATGGACGACGACGTCCCCGCCCCCAAGCCCGACCCTTCCGGCATCCGCCTCGCCCTCCAATCCCTCCGGGTCCCGCCGGAGCACGCCATCTACGCCGGTGACAGCATCACCGACATCCTCGCCGCAGTCGACGCCGGCGTCGTCCCTGTGGCCGTGCTCTGGTCCCGGCGCGACCCCGACCGCCGGGCCGCCTTCGTCGAACGGGCCGCGGCCCTCGGCGCGCTCATCGCCGAAACCCCCGACGACCTCGCCCGGGCCTGCGCTTGAAATAGAGCCCCGCGACCGGCGTCTCGACATCACCGGGCTCAGCCGAGCGAGCGCGCGACCACCGCCCGTTCACCCGCACCCGCTCCCGCCGGCCATCCGACCGCGCTAGCCCGTCTCCCGCCTCCAGGCCGACACCCTCCTTCGCCGGGCACCTCGCCGCACGGTCAGGCCCGGTCGATCATGAGGCGCCCCCGGCAGTCTCGCATCACCAGGCCACCCGAAAATGACGAAGGGCCCCGCCTTGCGGCGGGGCCCCCGTCTCACGGCTCCGTGGGCGGGATCACTCCACTCAGGGCGTGATCCGTGCGCTCATGAGGCCGTCGCCGGCCGACGTCACCGCGATCGCGAACAGGTTGGCGACCGGAGCCGTGAAGTTGGCCGCGTTGTACGTGACCTTCCACGTGTACGTCCGGTTCCCGCCGTCATCGCCCAGCGTGGCCCCCGTGGCCGAGCCGACGTACTGGACGATGCCATCCCCGTCGACCGCGTAGAAGTGGACCACCGCGTACGGGTTGGCCCAGTTGCCCGTGTTGCCGTGGGCACGCGCCGACAGCGTGCTGCCGTTCAGCTCCACGGTGAAGGTCGTCACGCCGAACGTAGTCGCCGAGACGCCATCCTCCATCGTCAGGTCCGCCAGCGCCTGTTCCGTGTACGCGATGTTGCCAGCCACGTCGACCACGTACCAGGCCGCGGCCCGCGGCTTGACCAGCGTGCCGGACGGAGCGTCCGCGCCATCCACGGGCTCGACCGTCCGCATGTACGGATAGTTCGCCTCGAGGGTGGCCTCCGTGGTCCGGTCGGCGTTAAAGCCGACGCCATCGCCGATCACCACGAACGGGCCGAACGGAATGGCGATCCCGTTGTAGATCAGCCGGAAGCTGTGCGCCAGCAGGTCCACGTTGTCCCGCGCGAGCACGCTGAACGCGAGCGGCTCACCGCCCTTGTACTCGCCCTGGACCGGGACGATGATGTTGCCGAACACCGGCGTCTCCGTGTCCCGCAGGACCGTGCGCGTGAGCGTGTTCGTCCGGTTGCCGGCCTTGTCACGGCCGAACGCCGTGAACGTGTAGTAGCCCTCGCCGGTGTGGCCCGCGTCGAAGACGTCGGAGTAGCCGTCGGTGGCCCTGGCAACGTGCGCCGGCGCGCAGCTGTCACCCGTGCCGATCACGCACGCCTCGCCGAAGTTGAACACGAGCGTGGCCAGCAGCGAGTTCGGGCCATAGCCGCTCGCGTAGTCATCCGCGATCGGAGCGATGATGAACCGGCTGCTCGCGTCCGGGTTGATCGCCTTGTCGGCAACGGTCCCGGTGCCGAACCGGATGTCCGGCGGGGCGGTCTTGTCCACGCCGATCAGCGTGTCCAGCTCGTAGGCCGCGCAGTTCAGCAGCGCGTCGCAGAGATAGACCGCCACCCGATAGATGTTGTTGAACTCCGTCTCCGGCAGGTCATCGCCCGTCGTGATCACATCGCCGATGGCCACGACCTGGTTCGGCGTCGCAGCGACCGAAGCCAGCGCGGCGTAGTAGGTGATGTCCGTCACGCGCCCG
>Ga0207864_1000702_pt1 | contig 43119 bp, 37 predicted proteins | sample HigsolmetaAR202D_FD_184834 | JGI IMG/M metagenome (GOLD analysis project Ga0207864, IMG submission 184834) | Ionic liquid and high solid enriched microbial communities from the Joint BioEnergy Institute, USA - AR20-2-D (SPAdes) (version 2) ...
CGTCACCCTTGCCAACGGGGCGCGCTCCCGCCCGATCGCGATGACCGGCCTTGCGCCGTGCGCCGTCGCTCCGGACGGGCCTTCCCGCGGCTGCTCGTGCGGACCGTGCACGGTGGCTCGCGAGTCGGGCCGCGCCGTGTCCGTGCGCATGCGCGAGGGCGCCGCGGTCGACGCTGCCACCGAGGAGACCGCGAACGAGTGGTTCGCGCGCTACCACCGGTATCAGCTCGAGCTCGGGCACACCGACGCCGAGAAGAAGCGCCTCCGCTGGGTGAAGTGGATCGCCCCGCACATCGGGACCAAGCCGCTCGCCCACGTCACGCGCGACGACATCGAAGACATCCGGGACACGCTCGACCGCGCGATCGAAGCGTGGAAGCGCACCGGGAAGAGCGGAGGCAAGAAGGGCCGCGCGATCTCGGGGAAGACCGCGATGAACGTGTGGAGCTGCCTCACGAGCTCCTTTCGCGCCGCGACGACGGGCAAGCGGCGCGACCTCCGCGTGCTCGACGGACGCCCGAACCCGTGCATCGGCGTGCAGCCGCCCGGTGACCGCGAGTCTCGGCAGATCCGCCGCAAGACGTTCCTCTACCCGCGGGAGGCGCTCGCGCTGCTCTCGTGCGAGGCCGTCCCGCTCGAATGGCGGGAGGTCTACGCGGTCGCCCTGTACCTCTACCTCCGCCCCGGCGAGCTCCGCGTGCTCACGTGGGCCGACGTCGACGGAGACGCGCGGCTGGTGCACGTCACGAAGGCATGGGACTACGCCGAGGAGAGGATCAAGCCGCCGAAAACGCGCAACGGCGTTCGGTACGTGCCGATCGAACCTGCGCTCGCGCCTCTGCTACGACGCATGCGCGAGGGGAAGGCGCGAACCGATCTCGTCGTCCCGTGCCTCTCCGCGTTCGGCGAGGACCACCTCGCCGAGCTTTGGCGGAAGCACCTGCAGACCGCAGGTCTGGAGCGTCGCGAGCTCCACGAGTCGACGCGAACGCACGTGAAGTCGAACTTCCGGACGTGCCGCGACTCGGGGATCACGTGGATGGCGCTCGCCGGCGTCGACGTCACGAAGATGATGCGCCGGGCCGGCCACGACCACATTCAGACGACGATGGGATACGTGAAGCTCGCCGAGGACATCACCGGCGACCTCGGGGCGCCGTTCCCGGCGCTTCCGAGCGCCCTGCTTGGTTTTGGTGGAGTTTCGGCTTTCTGGTCGCCGGAACCCCAAAATTCCCGAGAAATTCAGTGCCGGAGGAGGGAGTCGAACCCCCGACCTAGCGCGTATGAAACGCCCGCTCTGACCAACTGAGCTACTCCGGCGGCCGGGTTGGCTTTGGAAGGAGCAGCCTTCTAAACCGATGCCTTCCCGTTGGCAAGCCCGTCGGTGAGGCCGCGGGCCCTACCCTACTTCACGACCGGGTTCTTCGCGGTGAACGGGGCCCGGATGCGGAGGCTCGTGCGGCCGCCTTCGCGGAGGGCCGGGGGGAGCGGGTCGAACGGGGCGGCTCGGCGGATGGCCTCGGCGCAGTTGCGGTCGAACTCGTCGATGCCGCTCGGGCGGACCGGGGGCCAGCTCACCTTCACGCTGCCGTCGAGGGCGATCGTGAACTCGAGGATGACCGTGCCTTGCTTGAGCTCGAGGAGCGCGCTCCTCGGGAAGGCGTTGGCCCAGAGCGGGTGGACCTTCGCGTGGACCTTCCGCAGGTAGGGCATCAGCTTCGGGTCGGTCGCGTTCCAGTCGATGATGTCGCCGTCGCCCGAGCCGAGCGGGCGCGCGGTCGATGCGCCCGGGGTCGTGCCGCCGCCGGCGCCCGGGTTGGGCGCGGGGCCGCCCGAGCCTCCGCGGCCCTCGCCGGGCAGGCCGCCGGCCATGCTCGCGTGGACGAGGCTCCGCACCGTGTTCGCGACCTCCTGCTCGCTGTCGACGGTGTCGTTCGGGCGGCCTCGCCAGATGCCGGGGATCGTGGGCGCGGCCTCCGTGACCGCCGGGCGTGCGTGCATGATGCGGGCGCCCTGATGGTGATCCGCGCCCGGCTTCGCGTCGCGCAGGCCGAGGCCCGGGCTCGCGAGGAGCTGCCCTGCCCGCGCGGCGCCGGGCGTCGCGCCCGGGGCCGGCTCGTCGGGCTCGCCCGAGCCGGGGCGGCCGCCGAGGACCGAAGGCGCGCCCGAACGAAGGGAGCCGCGGCTCGGATCGGACGGCGAGTCCGGCCTGCGCTCGGGGACGTGGCCCGTGCCGGAGGCGAGGAACGTGAGCTCCATCGGGTGCGTCGTCGAGCGACGGTCTTCGTACGTCGTGCGGTGCCGCGCCGTCTTCAGGCGCTGCACCTGATCGCGATCGAGGCGGCTCAAGAGATCCGTGTTCAGCCGCAGCCGGTCGTCCATCGCGGCGAGGTTCGTCGCGCGCGGGCCGGTCGGGTCGCCTCCCATGCCCGGCGCGCCCGTGTCGATGCGCGCGATCGCGGCGCCCCCGAACGTCGACGGCTCGGCGCCCTCCGGGACCACCTCCTCGTCCGCGAGCAGCGTCCCTTCGGACATGCCCGGGAGCTCGATGGCGATGACCTCCGCGGGCGGGTCCACGCGCTGCGCTTCGGCGTCTCGCGCTTCTCGCGTCGCGATCGACCGATAGGCGGCCCACGCGGCGATGCCGATCACGGCGACGTGAGCGACGAGCGATCCCATCAGGGACCAGGTGGCCTTCGCCGGAATGAAGCTTCGTACTGCCAAGGCCAAGGCTCGCCCTCGTCCGGGGGTTACTGGAAGAGCGTACGCATTTGTCCGCGCGGCGCCATGGTTGGACGGATCGCGCGGCCCGCCGATACACACGCACACGCGCCGTGCGGCGCGCGGGCCGCACGGCGGAGCTCTTCGTGATCACGTCCGGACCGTGATCACGTCCACGACGCGAGCACGTTCACGTCGCGACGGCGCCGCGATCACGCCGCGCCGAAACGCCGGCGGAACCGCCGCTCGGCGTTCGCGGTCGTCGCCTCGCAGAGCGCCTCGAACGGGATGCCGCGGAGCTCGGCGACCCGCCGCGCGGTGTGGACGACGTACGCCGGCTCGCACGGCTTTCCGCGCAGCGGCACCGGGGCGAGGTACGGGCTGTCGGTCTCGACGAGGATGCGATCGAGGGGCGCCCACCGCGCGACGTCCTGGACGGCTTCTGCGCGCTTGAACGTGACGATGCCGGAGAAGGAGATGTCGAAATCGAGATCGAGCGCGCGCTCGGCGAAGGCGCGGTCCTCGCTGAAGCAGTGGATGACGCCGCCGACGTCGCGCGCTCCTTCGCGCTCGAGGATGTCGAGCGTGTCGGCCGGCGCCTCGCGCGTGTGCACGACGATGGGCTTCCCGAGCTCGCGCGCGAGGCCGATGAGGCGGGCGAAGACCTCGCGCTGCTTGTCGCGAGGCGAGTGATCGTAGTGGTAGTCGAGGCCGATCTCGCCGACCGCGACGACCTCCGGCTCGGAGGCGAGCGCGCGGAGCTCGGAGAGGAGCGCGTCGTCGAGCGTGACCGCGTCGTGCGGATGGACGCCGACGGCAGAGCCCACCCGGTCGGGCAACCGCTTCGCGAGCGCGACCGCTGCGCGCGCCGGGTCCAGGTTCTGCCCGACTCCGACGACGACGAAGCCGCGGACGCCGGCTTCCTCCGCGCGCGCGAGGACCTCGTCCGGGCCCTGCGGGAAGTACTGAGGGTCGAGGTGACAGTGCGTATCGACGAGCGCCGTGGCCCCGGCCATGGGCATGCCGTATCGTACCCGCTCGTGAGCCTCAGCGAAGAGCGCTTTCGTGAGCTGGTCGACGCTCGCGGCCTGCTCCGCGCGGGCGCGCTCGCGCCGCCGGACCGCGGCGCCGCGTACACGGTGTTCGCCCAGCGCGACGACGCCGTGCTCGACATCGCGACGATCCGCTCTCACGCCTCGCGCTTCTTCGGCGCGAAGCTCGGGCTCACCGTCGAGAAGCGATACGGCGCGACCGCACCCGCGGTGGACGCCGCACGCGTCGTGCTCGCCTGCGACGACGGGACGGCGAGCGGCACCCGCCTCTGCTTCGGCCGGCCGGCGACTCCGGACGACTGGGCCGCGGCGACCGCCGCCGAGAGCGCCCAGCAGTCGAGCGGCATGTCGCTCCTCGCCCAGCGCTGCCGCACCGTCTGGCTCGTCACGCGCGAGACCGACGACGACCGCGTCGCGCTCACCATCGCCGCGATCTTCGCGAGCACGCTCCTCGGCCCGATCCTCTCGCCCGCGGGCGACGAGCTCTTCGGCGTCCGCACCGCACGCCTCAAGCTCGAGGGCCGGCCGTCTCCGTACCGATGAGACGATGAACCGGCGATCAGCCCGAGAGGCTCTCGCAGTAGGTCGCGTACGCGCGGCCTTTGACGGTGCCGAGCTCGAAGGTCGCGTCGACCTCGATCTCCACCGACGTGTCGCCGTCGATCTCGACGATCGTGATCGTCGCCTCCGTCGCCTTCCGGAACGGCGCGCCCTCCGAGAACTGATCGCCCGTGAAGTCGAAGTACGTGACCGCGACGCCGTCGGCGAGGGTGAACGTCTCGCCCGGCTTGCCCCGCGGGACGTTGGCCACGATGAGCGTGTTCTGCGGCGTCGGCGACGTCTCGTCCGGACACGCCGGATCGCCGCCGAGATGGGCCTCGAGGTAGATGGTCTTCTCCCCTCCCTCCGTGTCGTTCCCGAACTGCGCGCGATCGAGCGTCCGCGTGACCGCTCCCATCGACGCCTCGAGCGACGTCTTCCTCGTCGGCGCAGGCGTCGTCGGGGCGCCCGATGCGTCGCCCGGCTCCGGCGGGCTGTCGCCCTCGTCCTCGCGCGACGCGTCTCGCCTGCGCGCGTCCCCGCCCGCGTCGGCGGACGGCGACGGATCGCCTGTCGAAGACTCGGTGCTGGTGCACGCGATGGCGGCGACGAGGACGGCGACGGAGAACGAGAGCGAACGGCGCATGAGCCCTTCACTCTAGCACCGAACCGCGCGCCTTCCCGGCGGCGGCCGCGTCCGCTCCGTCTCCCCCGCCCCCGCCGTCGCCCTCGCCCCGCGCCGCGCTCCTCACCGGCCGGCGGAACATGAGCACGAGCACCGCCGTCCGGACCGCCCAGTCCGTCGTCGATCCGATCCACACGCCGACGAGGCCGAGCGCGGCGACGAAGGCGAAGATCCACGTCGCCGCGAGACGCACGAACACCGCGCCGACGAGGCTGACGCCGAGCGCTTGCCGCGTCTTGCCCGCGCCACGCAGCGCCTGCGCGAGCACGACCGCCGTCGCCATGAAGGGCTGCGCGAACGCGAGGACCGGCATCGTCGCGCGGCCGATCGCGAGGACGCGCGGATCGTCGGAGAAGACGGGGAGGATCAGGTCGCGCAGCACGAACGCGCCGATGCCGAACACGGTCAGGGCCGTGACCGCGTAGCGCGTCGCGATCCACGCCGCCCGGCGCGCGTCGGCGGGGTTCTCGGCGCCGAGCTTCTGCGCCACGAGCGCGGCGGCGGCGACGCCGAACCCGTCGGCGGAGAGGAAGCAGATCGACTCGACGCTGATGAGCGACTGGTTCGCCGCCATCGCCGCGTCGCCGAGGCGGGCGGTCATCATCGCGTAGACGACGAAGCCGATGTGATAGAGGACGCGCTCGGCGAACGCGGGAGCCCCGACCCGGAACAGCTCGCGCGTCTCTTCCCTCGTCGACGCGCCCGCCCTCTCCTCCGCCGTGCGGCGCAGGCAGACGACGCGCGAGCGGCTCGTCAGCGCCAGCGTCGCGAGGATCGCCTCGATGCCGAACGTGACCGCCGTGCTGATGCCGGCGCCTCGCGCGCCCATCGCGGGCGCGACGCCCTCCACCCCCAGGATGAGCACGCGATTGAGCGCGATGTGGACGAGGTTCGCGACGACGCCGATCATGAGCGGCGTGCGCGTGTCGCCGCCGGCTTGGAGCGTCGCCACCGAGGTCGCGGCGACGAAGACGAGCGGAGACGCCGCGATCGTCACCCCGAGGTACGCCCGCGCCTCGCCGAGCGCCTCGGGCGAGGTGTTCTCGGCGACGAGCGGCAGGGCCGCGAGGATGAGCGGCGTCGCGGCCGCCAGCACGACGCCGACGCTCACCGCGATGCCGAGCGAGATCCACGCGACGCGACGCGCCGCCGGTCGATCGCCCGCGCCGACGTGACGACCGACGCGCGCGATCGTCCCGACCTCGAACGCCGCGAAGACGCTCCAGATCGACCACTCGAGCGCCCCGCCGATCTGCATCGCCGCGAGCGACGCCTCGCCGTGTCGGCCGAGCATGACGCGGTCGACGACGAAGACGAGCGTCTGCAGGAGCGAGTGCAGGATCGCCGGGAACGCGAGCCGGCGGACCTCGCGGGCCAGGTCTCCGGGCGGGCTGCCTCGGCTCGGTTCGACCTCCTGCCCCCTCGCTGCACCGGACGCCACGGACGGGGCCTTCACGGATGCGGACGATGCCCCGAGTGGCCGCCGGACGCCAGAGGATCAGACGGCCATGCGATCAGACGACGACGAGATCGCTGTACCGCTTGCGGAGCAGCATGCTCGCGAGGTCGACGCCGCACGCATCGCAGTAGTTGAAGCGCTGCGCGAGGCGGTCGAGCGTCGCGCGGGCGACGCGGGCTCGGTGCGTGTCGAGGCCCACGCCTTCGTCGCGGATGAGGATGACGATGTCGCGGGCGATCTTCGCCACCTCGATCCGCTTGTCCGCGAAGATGGCTTCACGCAGGCGCCGCAGGTAGTTCGGGAACACCTGCGCGGCCTCGACCTTCTGCCCGGGGTGATCGATCGCCCACGCGGCGATGGCGCTGATCATCTGCTTGCGCGCGTCCTCGGGGCTGCCCTTGATGTCGAGCAGGCGCTCGACCTCGCGCATCATCGCCTCGTCCGGCTCCTCGTACTCGCCGGTGACGCGGTTGCGGATGCGCTCCTTCTTCACCCAGACGCTGACGTGCTGGACGTAGCGCTCGAACAGGTCGTCGTACTGCTGATCGTCGACGAGCCCGCTCGAGGCGTAGAGCTCCTGCTCCCACGCGTTGAGCAGGCGCGTGAAGAGCGTCTCGCGGAACAGCTTCACGTCGTGATAGCCGCCCGGCTGCGTGTCCTGCTGGAGCCACTCGAACTCCGCCTTGCGCTGACAGAGCTGCTCGATCTCGTCGAGCACCGCGAGCGGCGAGAGACACCGGTAGACGGTCGACTGCGCCGCATCGAGCAGCACCGCGCGCATCTCGCGCGGGCTCGCGCCGATGCGTCCTTCGTAGATCGGGTAGGCGTCGCTCTCTTCGTAGATCTCGCGGATGCCCGCGCGGAGGACCTTCTGCGCGTCGGGATCGAGGCGCTCCGGCGCCCTCCCCGTCGCGTACAGATCCATCTTCTCGATGGCGGTGAGCCCGGAGAGCGCGTTCGACAGCGCGCGCGGGTACTTGTCCGTGTTCGGCTTCCGCATGCGCGTGAGGACGGCGAACTGCGCCGCCACCTCCGTGGCGTGCGGAGCGACGTGCCGCCGGATGTGCGGCACCACGTGCGTGTCGTAGATCTGCTGCTCCTGCACCGCGTTCCGGAGGTACGGCGTGCGGATCAGCTCGAGCCTGCCGCGGAAGCTCGCGAACTCGGGATGCTCGCGGAACGCGTCGAGATGCAGCTCGTTCGCGCTGCCGGTCATCACGCAGTTGAGCTGCACGTTCTGCTGCGTGAGCGACACCTCGCCGGTCTCGATCGAGAGCTGCAGGTACTTGAAGGCGTCGAGCGGTCGCTTGAGCAGATCGCTGAACTCGAGGATGCCGCCGGCGGCGTCGACGAGCTCGCCCTTCGCCTCGTAGAGCGTGACCGCCTGCAGCGACGCGGGGAGCGCGGCGAGCGAGCGGTCCATCGTGAGCTGCCGCTCGGCGGCGTCGACGCTCATCTGCGGGCCGATCGTGACGGCACCGACGCGATAGCGCTGCGAGATGAAGTAGCGCTCCACCTGCACGTGCTTGAGCACCTCGGTGTACGAGCCGTTGTAGCTCGACAACAGCGCCTCGAAGACGGTCTGGCTCTTGTGCGAGAGCTGCCCGCGCAGGATCCAGTCGCTGAAGCCTTCGCTCAGCGGCTCGTTGCGCGACTTCATGAGCCGCTCGAGGAGCTTCTGCCGCTCGTCCACGGGGATGAGGAAGAGCGGGTGGTCGCGCACCTCGACGAGCAGCTTCGCGTCGATCTGATCGTCGGGCAGGTGCGCGTACGAGCCGTAGCTGGCGGGAGAAGGCTGCTCCCTCGACCCGAAGCCGAGGCTGCCTCGGAGCGTCTTCGACGACGGGAAGACCCAGTTGAAGCGGTAGAGCGCGCCCTCGTCGAGCGTCGAGTAGTACTCGAGCGCGCGCATCATGCATGCGACGATGGTGCTCTTCGCCGACCCGTTCGGGCCGTGGAGCAACACGAGCCGGTTCGGCCGTCCCTCACGGACGAAGTTCGAGATGCTCCGGTAGATCTCTTCCTGGACCTGCTCCTGCCCGATGAGCCGGTGATGGCTCTGCGACGGGTCCCACGGCAGATCGAACAGCCGCCACCGGGTGTACTTGCCCCAAGGCTGCTCGACCACGACCGTGCCGAAGTAGTCGAAGCAGTCGCGCAGATAACGGCTCGCGTCGCGCGCGTAACGGACGGGGTCGGTCGCGAACAGATCGAGGTACTCGGAGAAGGAGAGCACCCTCCTCCCCTTCTGGAAGCGCTTCTCGACGCTCTCGGCGACGGCGGCGATCTCCGCCGCTATGCTCGACTTGTCACTATCCGCCTGACCCATCGATGGTGAGGGTACCAGACCCGCGACGAGGGGGGTGTTCAGGCCTCGGGCCTCAGGCCTCAGGCCTCAGTGGGTTCGTTCTCAGCCGCCGCGCACCGAGCTGCCCTCGCCTGCAACACGGTGCGCGTGCCTCTTCATCCCGAAGCCCAGAATTCATCCGGAAGCCCAGAAGCCTCTCGGCAGCGCCCTCTGCCGAAGCGAGCACGGTGCTGCGAGCGTGAGCGCCCGAAGCCGAGGACCGAGGACCGAGGACTGAAAATGGGAGGCCCGCGAGCCCGAGGCCTCTTCGAGGGCTGAGGCCCGAGGCCTGAGGCCTCGAAAGCAAAGGCGGCGGTCGCCAGGGCCACGCGCGGCCCGTGCGACTCGCCGCCTCCTGTCAGCGACCGAGCTCTGCCGAAAGCGTTACTTCACCTTGACGGCGATCGGTCCCTTGCACTGGTCGCCGTTGCAGATGAAGGCCTTGACCGTGCCTTCGCACTTCGCGCCCTTGAACTTCGCAGCGTGCTCGTCGACCGAGACCTTCTCACCCTTGTCCCACTTCCAGGGCGCCTTGTCGTTCGTGTGCCATGGAGCCTTCGCGGTCACCGTGACGTTGCCGTTCGAGCAACTCACGTTCACGAGCTCTTCATCACCAGCGCGCGACTCCGTCGTTGCGAACATGGCAACGAGCGCCGCACCACACGCCACGAGAGAGCCCAGGACCTTCGACACTCGCATCATTCACTCTCCTTCCCGAACTGTCCCCGAACCTGACCGCAATGCTCCACTGACAAGCTTGAGAGGGTCAACGGTTCGCAATCGGCACTCGAGCTTGATTGGTAGGAAGACGACTCAAGCCAGTCGAATCGAAGCTCCCCCAAGGATGAGGTCGTCGACTTCGTTCGACGTTGCTCCCTCCCGAAGCTTCAATCTTTCGTCGCTGTTTTCGTCCTCGCTTCGTCGTCCCGGTCAGCGGACGTAGAGCTCGAGGTACGGCTCCACGTCGGGTGCGGCAGAGCTACCGCTCGCGGGACGAAGGGCGCCGGGAACCGACTCCCCCGACACGCTTTCCGCACCGACCGCGCTCAGAGCAAACGTCGTTCCGGTGCGGGTCTCGTTCTCCGCGACGATGGCGATCCCCTGGTCCTTCGGATCGCGACGGGACCATTTCCGAACCAAATCGCGGACATCCACGCGAACGACGGGACTGCCGCCGGGCGCGACGACCGTGGACGGAGACCGCGTCTCCACGGAGCGCGGCTGCAAGGCCCACGAAACCGATCCGCCCTCCCAAGAATCGATGATCCGGGTCGCGTGTAGGGAAACAGGCTCTGGATCGTCGTCCACGACGCTCGACCGGCGGAGCACGACGTACGCCTCGACGACGTTCGCCGTCTGCGGGACGTCGACGGCGAAGCGAAGGAAGAGCTTGCCCCCGTTCTTGCCGAGCGCGAACACGGGCGGCAGCCCGCCCTTCGAGGGACCGTCGCCGCGCTGCACGTACGCGATGTCGACCGGGCGCGCCACGAGACGCCGAGCGCTGTCGATCGCCGGCTTCACCGACGCCTTCTCGGGCTGACACCGACCCGCCACGCACGCGCTCGCGCCCGCGCACTCGCTCGACGCGGTGCACATCCGTGCGCGCGGCGCGCAACCTCCGAAAAGCACCGTGCTCGCGAGCACGCTCGTCGCAAAGAGGACGTGGAGCGCCACGGGCGGAGCTCGACGCCGCCTCGAGAGGTTCGGAAGAGAGCCCCGAGCTGGCCAGCGCACGGCGGCGAGCTTAGCATGCCGCTCCATGCCCGAGGCTGCAGCCACGGACACCGACAAGCCGCCGCTGCTCCGCGTGCGCGATCTCGTGACGAGCTTCCGCACCGAGCGCGGAGTCTTGCGCGCCGTCGACGAGGTCTCGTTCGACGTTCCCGAAGGCGCGACGGTCGGCATCGTCGGCGAGAGCGGCTGCGGAAAGAGCGTCACCGCGCTGTCGATCCTGCGCCTCATCCCCCATCCCCAGGGCGCCATCGAGCACGGATCGATCGAGCTCCGCGGCAAGGACATCCTGCGCCTCTCCGAGCGCGAGATGCAGTCCATCCGCGGCAACGAGATCTCGATGATCTTCCAGGAGCCGATGACGAGCCTGAACCCCGTCTACACGGTGGGCTCGCAGATCATCGAAGCGATCCGGCTCCACCAGAAGAAGACGCGCCGCGAGGCCCGCGAGCGCGCGGTCGAGATGCTGCGGCTCGTCGGCATCCCCGCGCCCGAGACGAACGTCGACAGCTACCCGCACCAGCTCTCGGGCGGGATGCGCCAGCGCGTGATGATCGCGATGGCGCTCGCGTGCGAGCCGAGCCTGCTCATCGCCGACGAGCCGACGACCGCGCTCGACGTCACGATCCAGGCCCAGATCCTCGACCTCATCACGAAGCTGCGCGACAAGCTCGGGATGGGCGTCGTCCTCATCACGCACGATCTCGGCGTCGTCGCCGAGGTCGCGAGCCACGTCGTCGTCATGTACGCGGGGCGCGTCGTCGAGTGCGCGCCCGTCGGACGCCTCTTCGAGCGCCCGCGGCACCCGTACACGCGCGGCCTGCTCCGGAGCCTCCCGTCGTTCGCCGCTCCGGAGCTCGAGCCCGGCGGCACGCGCAGGCGACGGCTGCCCGTCATCGAGGGCATCGTCCCGGACCTCCTCTCGCTGCCGCCCGGATGCCGCTTCGCCGACCGGTGCCCCATGGTCGTCGACGACTGCCGCACGGCAGAGCCGAGCCTCGAGCCGGTCGACGGGGATCCTCGGCACCTCTCACGCTGCCTCCGCGCGGCGGAGGTCTGATCGGCCGCGCGGGAGCGACGCTTTCCGCGCTTTTTCCGCCGGCGTCCCGACCGGCCGCTCCCGGCGCGTCGAGATCGAGACGTCGGGCCTCGTTTCGGCTACGAAGGAGGCGTGGCCGAGCAGTCGGGGACGAACGAAAGCGCGGGCCAGGCCCGCGCGAAGAGACGCACCCTCGTCGCGACCGAGCAGCTCGGGAAGTACTTCCCCGTGGGCTCGAGCTTCTTCGCGCGCTCGCAGAAGCTCGTGCGCGCCGTCGACGGCGTCTCGCTCCGCGTGCGTCGCGGCGAGACCGTCGGACTCGTCGGCGAGAGCGGCTGCGGCAAGAGCACCCTCGGCAGGCTGATCCTCCGGCTCGTGGAGCCCACGTTCGGGCGGATCGTCTACGACGGGCGCGACATCGTCCCGCTCCGACCCAGCGAGATGCGGCCGCTCAGGCGGAAGATGCAGATCATCTTCCAGGACCCGTACTCGAGCCTGAACCCGCGCATGACCGTGCGCGAGATCGTCGGCGAGGCGATCCAGATCCACAAGCTCGCGCCGACGAAGAAGGACGAGGAGGAGATGATCGCCGGCCTCCTCGCGAAGGTCGGCCTGCGGCCCGACGCGATGTCGCGCTACCCGCACGAGTTCTCGGGCGGCCAGCGGCAGCGCATCGGCATCGCGCGCGCTCTCGCGGTGCAGCCCGAGTTCATCGTCTGCGACGAGCCGATCAGCGCCCTCGACGTGTCCATCCAGGCCCAGATCGTCAACCTGCTGATGGACCTGCAGGACGAGCTCGGCGTCGCGTTCCTCTTCATCTCGCACGACCTGCGCGTCGTCCGGCACATCAGCCATCGCGTGCTGGTGATGTACCTCGGCAAGATCGTCGAGCAGGGCTCGACCGAGCAGGTCTACGAAAATCCCCTGCACCCGTACACGCGGGCGCTGCTCGGCGCGGTCCCGACGCCCGATCCCGAGAAGAAGCGCCTGCGCATCGTCCTCGAAGGCGACGCGCCGAGCGCGATCGACCCGCCGGCGGGCTGTGCGTTCCACCCTCGATGCTCGCGCATGGTGAAAGGCACCTGCGATCGCGAGACGCCGACGCTCGCGGAGCACCAGCTCGGCTCCGGTCACAAGGTCGCGTGCTGGAACCCGCACGTCGATGCGCCGGAGCGCAGCTCGGCGCAGCTCGTCGGGCTCGACATCCCGCCGAGCGTGCAGCCCGCGGCCGACCGCGAGAACGACGAGAAACGAGAGAGCACGGCGCAGGCGGCCGACGGCGAGGAAGCGGACGGCGCGGCGCAGGCGGCAGAGGGCGAGTCGGAGTGAAGCGATGACGGCGTCCTCGACGAAGAAGGAACCCCCGCGCGCGATCGGACGCTACGAGGTGTTGCGGCTCCTCGGACAAGGCGGAATGGGCCGCGTCTGGCTCGCGCGCGACACCGTCCTCGGCCGCCGCGTCGCGATCAAGGTCCTGCGCGACGACCTCTCGCTCCCGCCTGCCGTCTACGACGAGCTCGTCGTCCGCATGGGGCACGAGGCCCGCGCGGCCGCCGCCGTGAGCCACCCGAACATCGTGACGCTCTACGACATGGGAGAGGATCCGACGGTCGGCCTCTTCCTCGTCTTCGAGTACGTCACGACGCGCAAGGACGTGCTCCCCGACGCGACGGAGGACACCGAGGAGCCCATCTCGCTGCGCGATCGCCTCCGCCGCGGCCCCCTCGCCTTGCCCGAGGTCGCGAAGCTCGCGCGCGAGGTCGGCAGCGCGCTGTCGTTCGCGCACGGCGCGGGCGTCATCCACCGCGACGTCAAGCCGGAGAACATCCTGTTCTCGCGGACGGGCTTCAAGATCGCGGACTTCGGGATCGCACGCATCCCCGACTCGACGATCACGCGCGCGAACACCGTCCTCGGCACGCCCGCGTACACCGCGCCGGAGGCGCTGTCGAAGGGCGAGTTCGGCCCGGCGTCCGATCAGTTCTCGCTCGCCGCCACGCTCTACGAAGCGGCCACCGGCGCGCGTGCGTTCGCCGGCGAGGACGCGATCGCGACCGCGGGCAAGGTCTCGAGCGAGCCCCCGCCGCCGCTGCACGAGTCGATCGGTCCGGACCACGTCGTGCGGGGCCTCGAGGCCGTCCTGAAGCGTGGGCTCGCGAAGGAGCCCGAGGCACGCTACGCGTCGTGCGCCGAGCTCGGCGAGGAGGTCGCGCGCGCGATCGAGGCCGAGCCTCCGCGCCGCACGACGTCGACGCGACCGAGCTCCGTCATGACGCCGCTCCCCGGCGTCCTCGAGATCGAGCGGACGCCGCTGTCGTCGCGCGCCGCGATGGTCGAGCGCGTCAAGGCCGAGATCGCGAGCGCAGGCGGAGGAGCGAACGGCGAGACGCGACCGTCGATCTACATGCGGCGGCAGACGCAGCGGTTCCAGAACATCGCCGCCGGGATCGCGCTCGTCGTCATCATCGCCCTCGTGCTCATCGGGCGGCGGACGCCGCATGCGGCCGACGGCTCGCCCGCGGCCTCGGCCTCCTCCGCGCCGTCGGCGAGCAGCGCGCCGCTCGCGTCGCAGAAGACGACCCCGAAGACCACGCCGCGCCCGCCTGCGCGATCGGCTCCCGTCGCGCCCGCCACCGCCGAGACCGCGCCGAGGACCGGCGAGACCGCGCCGAGCACCGACGAGACCGCGCCGAGCACCGACGAGGCCGCGCCGGCGGCTGGGACGGACGAGCCGAGAGCAGCGGACGCGAGCGCGAGCGCCGACGACGAGTAGCGCGCTCGCGCCGTGGCTCTCTCCTTCGTTGCATTGCGCGACGGTCCGCAGACGAGGTCATGCCGCACCGCGGCAGCACTGATGACCTCGATATTTCACCCACTTGGCGTTTCGCGCAGCTTCCCTATGGTTGCCTCTTCGAAACGCCGCGCGTCGGCCGCGCTCGTACCTCCGTGACGATTGTCCTCATTTTCGGTACGAAAGCGTGCGCGACAGTGGCCTCACCCCGCGCAGCGAGGTGGTGAGGCCTTTCTTCCATCACGCCTCTCGACTAACCCCTGACGCCGTCGCCGTGAATCAGCAGGAAACCCAGCAGACAACCCAAGAGTCCCCGCAGACCCGGCCGAGCAGCCAGCTCGATCACCTCGCCGATCTCTATCGGCAGATGCTCCTCATCCGCCGCGTCGAAGAGGAGGCGGCGCGCGCGTACGCGCAGGGCAAGATCGGCGGCTTCCTCCACCTCTACATCGGGCAGGAGGCGGTCGCCGTGGGCTCCATCGCCGCGCTGAAGCCGGAGGACTACGTCGTGACGACGTACCGCGATCACGGCGTCGCGATCGCGAAGGGGATGAGCGCGCGGGCGGTGATGGCCGAGCTCTTCGGCAAGGTCACCGGCTGCTCGAAGGGCCTCGGCGGCTCGATGCACCTCTTCGACAAGTCGACGAACATGCTGGGCGGATACGGCATCGTCGGCGGGCACATCCCGCTCGCGGCCGGCGTCGCGTTCGCGTCGAAGTACCGCGCCGACGGCCGCGTGACCCTCTGCTACTTCGGCGAGGGCGCCGTCAGCATCGGCGGCTTCCACGAGGGCTTGTCGCTCGCGGCGCTCTGGAAGCTGCCGATCGTGTTCATCTGCGAGAACAACGAGTTCGCGATGGGCACGCCGCTGTCGCGCACGATGAGCGTCGAGGACGTCTCGATGAAGGCGCTCGGCTACGGCATCGACCGCGACCGCTTCTTCGCCGAGGACGTGCTCGAGGTCGAGCATCGCATCGGCGAGGCCGTGCAGCGCGCGCGCGAGCTTTCCCTCCCCACCCTCGTCGAGATCCGCACGTACCGCTTCCGCGGGCACTCGATGAGCGACCCGGCCAAGTACCGCACGCAGCAGGAGCTCGAAGAGCGCAAGAAGCGCGACCCGCTCCTCCGCGCTCGGCGGCAGCTCCTCGAGCAGGGCTACGGCGACGCTCGTCTCAAGACGCTCGAGGACGACGTCGAGAAGGAGGTCGAGGACGCGATCAAGTTCGCGGACGAGAGCCCCGAGCCCGATCCGTCGATCCTCGAGAGCACCACGTACGACGGCCCGTTCGCGGCCTGATCCGTTGGCCTTTCTTCACGCAAAACGTCGAGACGCATGGCACGTACGATTCGATTCCGAGACGCTCTTCGCGAAGCGATGATCGAGGAGATGGAGCGCGACGACCGCGTCTTCCTCATGGGCGAAGAGGTCGGTCACTACCAGGGCGCCTACAAGGTCAGCGAGGGCATGCTCGAGAAGTTCGGCGAGCGGCGGGTCATCGACACGCCGATCGCGGAGTCCGGGTTCGCCGGCATCGGCATCGGCGCCGCGATGGTCGGGCTGCGGCCGATCATCGAGTTCATGACGTGGAACTTCTCCGCGGTCGCGTTCGATCAGATCCTCAACAACGCGGCGAAGGTCCGGCAGATGTCCGGCGGGCAGTTCAACTGCCCCATCGTGTTCCGCGGACCGAACGCGAGCGCGCGGCAGGTCGCGAGCCAGCACAGCCACGCGATGGAGCACTTCTACGCGACGATCCCGGGCCTCAAGGTCGTCGCCCCCGCGTTCGTCGACGACGCGAAGGGCCTCTTGAAGGCCGCCATCCGTGACGACAACCCCGTGCTCGTCATGGAGTCGGAGACCCTCTACTCCCTCAAGGGCGAGGTGCCGGACGACCTCGACGTCGTCCCCATCGGCAAGGCTCGCATCGCGCGCGAAGGCAAGGACTGCACGGTCGTCTCGTACTCGCGCATGACGCACGTCGCGCTCGAGGCGGCGGCCGCGCTCGCGAAGGAAGGCATCGACGTGGAGGTCCTCGACCTCCGCTCGCTCCGGCCGCTCGACGAGGAGGCGCTCATCGCGTCCGTCATGAAGACCCACCGGTGCGTCGTCGTCCACGAAGGCTGGCCGTACGGCGGCGTCGGCGCCGAGATCGCCGACCGCGTCCAGCGGCTCGCGTTCGATTGGCTCGACGCCCCGATCCTGCGCGTCACGACGATGGACGTGCCGATGCCCTACAACGCGAAGCTCGAGCAGCTGTGCATGCCGCAGCCCGACCGCGTCATCGCGGCGGTGAAGCGGGTCGTCAATCGCGGCAAGGCCTGAGAGGAGAGGAAGAGAAGCGACCATGGCGAAGATCCTCGACATGCCGAAGCTCTCCCCGACGATGGAGGAGGGCGTCCTCGCGACGTGGCACAAGAAGGAAGGCGACGCCGTCGAGGTCGACGACCTGCTCGCCGAGGTGGAGACCGACAAGGCGACGATGGAGTTCCGCGCGTTCGACAAGGGCACGCTTCTCAAGGTCCTCGTCGACGCGGGCGCGACGGTGAAGCTCGGACAGCCGGTCGCCATCATCGGCAACCCGGGCGAGGACGTCTCCGCGCTCGTCGCCCAGGTCGCCGGCGGAGCGGCCACGCCCACGAAGGCCGCGGCCGCGCCGAGCCCGCCCGCGGAGGAGCCGCCGGCGGCGACGCCGCGCTCGCCGCGCGTCGCGCCGGAAGACGGCGAGGCCGCGCGGCCGAAGCCGGCGGCGGCGGCGACGACACTGCGCCCCGTGCTCGATCGCGGCAACATCCTCACGCGCACCGAGCGCGACGTCCCGCCGGTCGAGCCTCCCGTCGAGCGCGCGACCGCGAACGGCGAGCGCGTCCTCGCGTCCCCGTACGTCCGCAAGGTCGCGCGCGAGCGCGGGATCGATCTGGCCGGCGCTCAGGGCAGCGGCCAGCACGGCCGCATCCTGCCGTCCGATCTCGACGCGCTCGCGAAGACCCCTGCCCCGCAGGCGCTCGCCCGCGCGGGCCAGGCGCCGCTCGCGGTGCCCGGCCTCGCGGAGCCCGAGGTGCGCCCGCTGTCGCAGATGCGCAAGGCCATCGCGCGCCGCCTGACCCAGTCGAAGCAGACGGTCCCGCACTTCTACCTGACGATCGACGTCGACGCCGACGAGCTCGTCGCGTTCCGCGAGCAGATCAACCGAGAGCTCGCCGCGTCGCACAAGGCGAACGGTGGGGAAGGCTCGAAGCCCGACAAGGTCAGCATCAACGACCTCATCGTGAAGGCGTGCGCGACGGCCCTCGTCCGCGTCCCCGAGTGCAACGCGCAGTTCACCGAGGAGGCGATCCTCGTCCACAAGCGCGTCGACATCTCCGTCGCGGTCGCGATCCCGGACGGGCTCGTCACGCCGGTCGTGCGCAACGCGGATCAGAAGAGCATCGTCGCGATCGCGCGCGAGATCCGCGACCTCGCGGCACGCGCCCGGTCGAAGAAGCTCAAGCCCGAGGAGATGAGCGACGGTACGTTCTCCATCTCGAACCTCGGCATGTTCGGCATCGACGAGTTCTCGGCGGTCATCAACCCGCCCGAGGGCGCGATCCTCGCGGTCGGCCAAGTCCGCGACGAGCCGGTCGTGAAGAACGGCATCGTGAAGCCGGGCAAGAAGATCGCGATGACGCTCTCGTGCGATCACCGCGTGGTCGACGGCGCCGTCGGCGCGGCCTTCCTCGCCGAGCTCCGCGCGCTGCTCGAGCGTCCGATGCGGATCCTCACGGGCTGACGCGCAACACCGGCTGACGCGCGATCGATGGGCGGCGACTGGTTCCTCGCGACGTTCTTCGGGGCCTTCGCCTTCCTGTCGGGTGGGGGCACCTACGGGATCGCAGCCCCCGCCCATTCCCTCCAGCTCGCGCCGAGCGTCCGGGCGCCGACCGTCTGGGCTCCATTCGCCGGAGTCGGCGCCGCGGGGCTCGAACGCGCGCGCAGGCCGCAGCGCATCGAGTCGTTCTGGTACGGCCTCCCGCGGGCCACCGACCGCGCGCCCGCCTCGGGCATCGTCGCGCTCCGTCCGCCGCTGAACCGCCGCGTGCGCATCACGGGCGGCCGCTTCGTCATGGGCTCGACGACGGAGGAGATGCACGAGGCCCTCGAGCTCTGCGCGAAGGAGCCGTTCGGCCTCCGGTGCCGCGGCGACATCGAGCACGTGTGGAGCCCGGAGAACGCCGTACGCGCGGAAGGCCACGCGCACGAGGTCACCGTCGACGACTTCGAGATCGACGTCACCGAGGTCACCGTCGAAGAGTACATGCGTTGCGTGGCCGCCTCGCGCTGCTCGCCGCCGAAGTTCCCGCCCGGCGACCCGCGGTACGACGTGCCGAACTTCCCGGTCACGCACGTCACCTGGCAAGACGCCGCCGACTACTGCGAGTGGGCCGGCGGCCGCCTCCCCACCGAGGCGGAGTGGGAGCTCGCTGCACGCGGGCACGAGAATCGAACCTTCCCTTGGGGCAACGTCTACAACCCGCGCCTCTGCAACCACGGCTCCTTCTCCGACGACGAAACCGACGGCCGCGACGGCTTCGTCGGCCTCGCCCCGGTCGGCTCCTTCCCGGACGGCGCGACGCCGAACGGCGTGCTCGACATGGCCGGCAACGTCGCGGAGTGGGTCTACGACTGGTACGAGCGCGACGAGCAGCAATTCGGCTACCCGCGCCGCGCACAGGTGAACCCGAAGGGCCCGCCGTTCGGCATCTACGGCCACGTCGTCCGCGGCGGCTCGTACCGCGACGGCGCGCACTGGATGCGCGCGGCTGCCCGGTACGCGTCCACGATCGCCGAGCGCAGGATCGGGTTCCGGTGCGCCGCGGATGTGGCGCCGTGATTGCCGACACCTCGTGCACTTTGCCAGCGTAGGAACAACCTCCGCTCGCCGTGAGGACGAGCGACGCGTCCAGCCCCTTGCCACGCAAGGCGCCGCGTGCGCCGCAACTTCGCACTCGCCGACCTCACCAACGTGCGCGTGCGCTGGCGCAAGTCCACCGGCGACCGAAGCGCGACCGGAGCCGCCACCCGAGAGAGCGCCCTGGCGCCCCGCCTCGGCGCGGCTTATCGTGCGATCGCATGCGCGTCGCGCACTTCTCCGATCTCCACGTCCTCGCCCTCGAGGGGGTCCCCCCCTCGCGCTTCGTCAACAAGCGCTTCACCGGCTGGGTCAATCTCCGGCTCGCGCGCGAGCACAAGCACCGGCCCGCGCACGTGCGTGCGGTCGCGCGGGAGGTCGCGCGGGCGAAGGTCGATCACGTCGTCATCACCGGCGACCTGACGAACCTCGCGCTCGAGCCCGAGTTCGAGGCGGTGCGCCGGCTCGTCGAGGAGGACCTCGGGCTTCCCGCGAGCCAGGTCACGATCGTGCCCGGCAACCACGATCTCTACACGCAGGGAGCGCTGCGCACGCAGCGCTTCACGCGCTTCTTCGCGCCGTACCTCGAGAGCGATTTGCCGGAGCTCGCGGCGGAGATCGCGCTGGGGCGCTTCCCGATCGTGAAGCTCCGCGGGCCCCTCGCGATCATCGGCATGTCGAGCGCGGTCCCCCGCCCTCCCCTCGTGGCGTCCGGCGAGCTCGGGCGGAAGCAGATCGACGCCCTCGGGCGCATCCTCGAGCATCCCGAGGTGAAGTCGCGTACGCCGATTTTCGCCCTCCACCACCCGGTCCACAATCCGCCGTCGCGGCTCAAGACGCTGGTCGAGGGCCTGCTCGACGCGCGCGCCCTCGCCGACGCGGTCGCCAACGTGTCGCGCGGGCTCGTCTTGCACGGCCACCTCCACGGACGCATGCAGCGGGCCATCCCCACGAAGGCCGGAACCCTCCTGTCCGTCGGAGCGACGAGCGCGTCGCTGCACCACGCGGACGAGCACAGGATGGCCGGCTTCAACCTCTACGAGTTCGATGCCTCCGGCGAGCTGCTCGACGTCGAGGCGCACGTCCTCGATCCGGCGTCCGGCACGTTCCGCGTCGACAGCGTCCCGAAGTGGGTCTGACGGCCGGGCCCAAATGAGCGAAGCGCCTGCCCCGGTCGAGGAGCAGGCGCTTCGTCGTCTCGCATCGGGCTCTGCCCGAGCCCTCACTCGGGGTGCCCCGAGCTTCGTGTCCTTTCTTTCGTTCGCGAGGAGCTCGCTTCAGGCCATCGCGCCGCCGGACTGGCGCACGACGTTGATTGCCTGGAGGCCCTTCGGGCCCTCCTTGATCTCGAACTCGACCAGCTCGTCCTCGAAGAGGCGGCGGCGACCCTCGCCAGCGATCTGCGAGTAGTGAACGAAGACGTCAGGGCCGTTGTCCTGCTTGATGAAGCCCCAGCCCTTCTCGTCGTTGAACCACTTCACCTTGCCCACTGCCATCAGGGTGCCTCCACTTCCACGTTGACGAACTGCAACTGCTTTGAATCGTGGCCGCCACGGATTCGATTCGATGGGCTGTCGACTTTCGACCCCCCGATTCTTCGTGCGGCGCTCTCACCGAGGTGAAGGCGTACGGTACGAGAGGTCGCCTTTGGGCGTCAACTTGGATCCTGCAACGGTCCATCGTCGATCGTTCGAGCCTTCGAGCATCACGCGAGACTCGATCAGCAACGCCTGGAACCTCCTGGTGAAAGCGGCTGTCGACCGAACGCACGGCGCGCACATGTGACCGCAACGACGAGATGCGGCGAACGATCGGAGTTGACGAGCACGCAAAGAGCTACTTCGCCTTCGTCGGCGCTGCGTTCGTGCCGCCTTGCTTCTCGAGCGCGTCGAGCTCCTCGAGGTTCGCCTTCACGCGCGGATCGCTCGGATCGAGCTTGGCGGCCGTCTCGAGCGCCTGACGTGCCTCGGCGCGTGTGTTCGGATCGCGCGCGAGCGCCGTCGCGAGATTGATCCACGCGCTCGCGAGCTTCGGATCGAGCCGGATCGCCTCGCGATACTCCTTGATGGCCTCTGCGATCTTGCCTTCGAGCTGCAAGGCGTAGCCGAGGTTCGACCGGAACGTCGCGCGCTTCGGATCGAGCTCGATCGCCTTGCGCAGCTCCGGGATCGCGCGTGCGAAATCGCTCTGCGCGAGGAGCGCCGTGCCGAGATCGGAATGCGCGCGTGCGTCGTTCGGGTCGAGGCGGACCTGGACCTCGTACTCCTTGATCGCCTCGGCGACCCTCCCCCGCATGAAGAGCACCGTCCCGAGGTTGCCGCGGCGCGCGGCGCTGCCCGGGTCGAGCTCCTTCGCCTTCGTGAGCTCGACGAGCGCCTCTTCGCCCTTGCCGTTGGCGAGGAGCGCGACGCCGAGCGCCGAGTGCGCCTCCGGCTCGTCCGGCGCGAGCTGAACGCCCTTGCGAAGAGCCGCCTCTGCGCCCGCGGCATCGCCGAGGAGGAGCAACGCTCTTCCGAGCTCGACGTGCGCGGGACCGAAGGACGGCTCCATCGTGACCGCGCGCTTCAGGTCCTTCGTCGCGGCGGTCACCTCGGGGTGCTTCTCGGCGGCGGCGAACGCGAGGCTCGGGCTCGCCTTCGTGACCTTCACGCGCGCGATGCCGACGATCGGCGCCGCGCGCTTCGGCGCGGCCTTCTTCGCCGCCTCGTACTTCGCGAGCGCGCCCGCCAAGTCGTTCGCCTCGAACGCGGCATCGCCCTCGGCGAGGATGGCGTCGAGCGCCTCGTCGCCCGTCCTCGCGAGACGGATCGTCGTCGACTTCGCCGGCGGGAGCTTCTCCTCCGGAGGAGGAGGCGTCGCCGGCGTCTCCGCGAGCGCGGGCGGAGCGGCGGACGCGACGGGCGGCTGCTCGGGGACGACCGCCGTCGGATCGGCCGCGGGTCGCTCCGGGCCGTTGCACCCGCCGAGGGCCACGAGGACGACGAGGCTGCTCGCGATGGCTCTCATGTGACCCGACAAGCTTAGACGACCACGGCTCCGACGCCCGCATCGCGGTCGCAGCCGCGCTCGTCGAGCGTCTCCATCAGGCGTCGCCGCTCCGCTTCACGATCGCATATGCGAACGCGACGACGTCGCGTGCGGCCTCGAGGACCTTCTCGTCTTCACGCCCCGTCCGGAGCGCGACGAGCTCGCCGCCCGGCATCGGCGTCTCGACGAGCGTGGCGCACGCCTCCCGCACGCGCGGGGGCACCTCGGGAGATTGGTCACGCGAGAGCGCGAGCAGATGGTCCATGTACGAGCGCCCCCAGCTCTCGTTGGGCACGACGATGAGCGCGCCGTTGAGCGCCATCCCGGCGGCACGACGCGCCCCCGCGAGCCCGGCCCGTCCGTTCTTCCGCGCATACGCCTGCTCCGCCCGACGGAGCTCTCCCATCGCCGCACGGATCCACTCCTCGGGCGAGAGCTTGTTGAGCCAGTGCGTCTCGTCCCGGACGAAAGGCATCGGGGTGCTCTCGGTCGCTCTGGGCATCATGAAGCGCACCTGGCTCGGATGCCAGACGAAAGCAGCGACGAACGCTCAGGCTCCAGCCTCCAGGCTTCAGGCTCCAGTGAGAGGCTCCAGGGATGAAGGCTCCAGCCGGAGTTCGCCAAGCGCTCGACGGCTCCGAAAGAAGCTCGTCAGCGCGCTCGCCTGGAGCCCGGAGCCTGGAGCCTCAAGACCGCAGATGCCTCGTCGAGTGCTCGCGCCCGTCGTAGCGGATCATCACCTGCTTGCCCTCGACGATCGTGAGCAGGTTGACGGGCCGCTTCCAGATCCGGACGAGGCTCTTCATGCACTCGCGCGCGTAGTCCGCGCGGAGGTCGAGGCCCTGGTGATCGTGGCGGATGAGGAGCTCGCCGCGGTTGTCGTAGTTCGCGTCCTCCACGTACATGAACGGGTTGCCGCCGTTCGTGAGCTGGAAGAGGAGCTTCTCCTTCACCTGCTTGAACTCGCGCGACTCGATCTCGTACCGCTCGTTGCGGTTCGACCACGCGAAGCTGAAGAGCTTCTGCTCACGGCAGAAGTCGGGCGTCAGGAACTCGTCGATGAAGGTGACGTCGTTGTAGAGCGCGCGCACCTCGAAGATCTTCTGGCGGCCGAGGCCGAGGCGCAGGTTCCAGTGCTTCTTCGCCTCGAGGTCGTCGCACTCCTCCCATTCCTTGCCGAACTGCCCCTTGTCCCAGCGCTCCTCGATGTTGCGGAACAGCTCGAGACCGAGCTTGTAGGGGTTGAGCCTTCCGCCGCTCGTCGCGAGCACGCCGGCGTTGTTCTCGGCGTAGTCGATGATCTCCGAAGCATCGAGGATCTTCGTCGTCATCAGCTTCGAGTGCCAGTACGACGCCCAGCCCTCGTTCATCACCTTCGTCTGCATCTGCGGGACGAAGTAGAGGGCCTCCTCGCGGATGATCTCGAGGATGTCGCGCTCCCAGCGCTCGAGCGGGGCGTGGTCGAGGAGGAACTGGAGGATGTCGCGCTCCGGATGCGGCGGGAACTTCTTCTCCCGCTCGCGCTCCCTCTCGAGCTTCTGACGCTGCTCCTCGAGATACTCCTCCGGGTTGATGAAGGACTCCATGTAGTCCTTCGCCTTGAGGCGAGGGACCTCGATGACCTTGTCCTCGGCGTCGGGATCCTTCTTCGGGCGCTTGCCGTGGAACGGCGCGTGCGGATCGATCAGGTTCTCGAGGCTGAGACAGTGGTCGATGAACTCCTCGACCTTGTTGATGCCGAGGCGCGCGACGTGGCGGCGGATGCGCGCGCCGTGGTTCGCCATCTTGTCGATCCAGCGGCGGTTCGGGTCGTAGTTCTTCGGCCGGGCCGCGGGATCGACGGTGCGACCGCCCGTGTCGAGATCCGTCGAGCGGAAGCAGTAGTTGTTCTTGAAGAAGTCGACATGCGCATAGACGTGCGCCATGACGAGCTTCTGATCCGTCAGCGAGTTGCCCTCGAGGAGGTACGCGTACGCCGGGTTGTTGTTGATGACCATCTCGTAGATTTTCGAGAGGCCGTACTCGTAGCTCTTCGCGAGGCGCTCGTACTCCATGCCGAAGCGCCAGTGCGGGTAGCGGTTCGGGAAGCCGCCGTACGCCGCGATCTCGTTCATCTGGTCGTACGTGAGGATTTCGAAGACCACCGGGAAGAAGTCGAGCCCCTCGGCGGCGGCGATCTTCTCGATACGCTCCTGCTCTTTGACCAGGTAAGGCGGAAGCGCCGTCTTCAGCGCGAACTCGCTCATTCCATGAGCCTACCCAAAAACGCGGGAGGCCGTGGTCTTCTTGGAGCGTGCGCCGAGCGTGCGCCGGCGCACACCGGAGCTCGTCCCGCGCGGGGGGGCCGTGCGGCCCTGGGCTCCCGGGCTCGGCTTTCTCTGCCCGGCGCCCTCCGACGGGCTACGACCCCGACCGCTCCGGAGTCGCTGCGTCACCCTGCTCGCCGCCGCCGGATGGCTCGCCGGCCACGGCCTTCGCGATCGCGTCGGCGGTCTCCTCCAGGGAGGCGCCGGCCAAATGGCGCTCCCACGCCTTCACGATGGCAGGCGCCGGCGGGTACAGCGTGTAGAAGCCGGTCTCGCCGAGCGGCCGATGCTTCGGATCGATGAAGCGGCGGACCAGGCTCGCGGCCTCGGCGGACGTGACCGTGTTGACGGCCATCTCGACGTTCGGGTCGTTCGCGTCGAGGCCGCGCTTCGCGAGCGCCGAACGGAGGAGGTTGAGCGCCGTGGGCGAGCGAACGCTGAGCTCGTCGATGGCGTGGAGCGCCTCGTGGAGGATGGTCTCGCAGAGCGCGCTGCCCTCGAGGCCGCGCACGCGCACGAAGCTCGCGGCCGCGTAACCGCGAGCGTCGGCCGCGAAGATGCTCGGATACGGCGCGTCGCCGACGAGCGTGATGACGATCGGCCGCGTCGCCCCCGGCAGCGCCATGTCCGCCTCGAGGGCGCGGAGGATCGTCTCGACCTTCGGGAGCAGCCGCACCGTGAGGTCCCTGGCCGCGCGTGCGATCTCGGCGTCGTGCTCGCGGAAGGGCCCGGAGCGATACGCGGCCTCGCTCGCCTCGATCGCACGCGAGAGGCGCAGCGCCCGCGCACGGAGCGGCACGAGCTTTCCGGCGACGTCGCGCGTCTCCGGGAGGTGGGACCATGCAGAGGTGAGCTCGCTCGCGCGGCGCACGGAGCCCAGCGGTACCTCGAGGTCCTCCCACGCCGTCGGGTCGGCGGAGAGGTCCGCCCTGAGGTCGCGCATGGCCGCCAGCGCCTCCTGGAACGGCGCCGGCACCTCGCCCTCGAGCACCTTCGCACGAAGCCAGAAGTACTGATCCGCGACGACGCTTCGTCGCAGCCCGATCGGAGAGGTGTCCGGCGTGAGCGGCATCGCGTCGATGACGTCCTCGCCGTGGACGACCACCGGACGCGAGGCCGCGCAGGCGGGGACGCCGAGACCGAACGCCGCCGTGATCGCGAGGAGCCGTCGCGCGCGATCGAGCCAGTCAGCCACGACCGACTCCGATGCTCGGAGCGCGCGCGCGGTCTTCGATCCCGCCGGCGCGGCCGTCGCGCCCACGCCTTTCCGTCGTCCTCGTCGGACGCGAGACCCCGAGAGATCGCGTCACGCCCCCTCAGTTCCCCTTCCCGAGGAACTCCTTGATGCTGTTCACGATCGCGTCCTTGTCGCGGATCTCGCTCGTGACGACACGCTCGTCCTTCGCGAAGTGCTCACGCAAGTCCTTGATGAACTGCCCGGACCCGTAGGGGCTCTCGACCTGCCCGTACGCGAACATGTTCACGCGCGGCAGGATCTTCTGCTTGAGGATGTCCACGCACGCGAGCGTGTCGTCCATCGACCAGTTGTCGCCGTCGGAGAAGTGGAACGGGTAGATGTTCCATTCCTCCGGTGGGTAGTGGTCGTCGATGAGCTGCGAGCAGAGCTTGTAGGCGCTCGAGATCATCGTGCCGCCCGACTCGCGCGTGTGGAAGAACGTCTCGCGATCGACCTCGCGCGCGACCGCGTCGTGGATGATGTAGCGGCTCTCGAGGCCCTTGTACTGCTTGGAGAGCCACGTATCGATCCAGAAGCTCTCGATGCGGACGATCTCCTTCTGCTCGTCCCCCATCGAGCCCGACACGTCCATCATGTAGATGATGACGGCGTTCGCGACGGGCTCCGCCTCCGTCTTCCAGCTCCGGTAGCGCTTGTCGTCCGGGATCGGCACGATCACGGGCTTCTCCGGCGAGTACGTCCCCATCGCGATCTGCCGCTTGAGCGCCTCGCGATAGGTGCGACGGAAGTGACGCAGCGACTCCGGGCCCACGCGACGGACCCCGGTGTAGCGGTCCTTCGCGTTGATGATCTTGCTCTTGCCCTTGTCCTGGATGTCCGGGAGCTCGAGCTCTTCACCGAGGATGGAGGCGAGCTCGTCGAGCGTCACGTCCACCTCGAGGACGTGGTCGCCCGCGCCCTGGCCGGCCTGCTTGCCCTCGCCGGCCTCGTCGCCCTGATCGCCGCCGATCGGATCGCCGACCTCGCCGTCCCCTTGGCCCGCGCCGCCCTGCTGTCGGTCGCTGAAGCGGAACCGCGGGATGTCGATCTGCGGGATCGGGATGGAGACGAGATCCTTGCCCTTCCGCCCGATGAGCTCGCCTTGCGAGATGTACTTCCGGAGGTTCTGGCGGATCTTGCCGCGGACGATGGCACGGAAGCGCGAGTGATCTTGGTCGATCTTCAGGGACATGGGCAGGGGTACTTCGATCGTATCACCATCCGTACCGCAGGCGACGGAACTCGACGCGACCTTGGCACGAGCGGGTGAATTCGACGTCGTCGACGACGACGCACCCCGAACTGTCGCGATTGGTGGGCTCGAATTTCACATCCCTACCGACGCTCTGCCGTTCCGTATCGGGCGCCCCGTGGCGAAACCGCTGCCCGCGTCAGGGCCGGAACCCGCAGCGGAGCCGGAACACGGTCCCGGCCCGTCGTCGTATCCTTCACGTCCTTGAGCCGCTCCACGTCCGACGCCCCCTCGCGCAAGCGCATGAACCGCCCGGTCACCGTGCTCGCGCTGGTGCTCGCGTTGTTCATGGCGGCGATGGAGATGACCGTCGTGTCCACGGCGATGCCGACGGTCGTCGGAGAGCTCGGCGGCGCGCTGCATTACGCGTGGGTCTTCTCGGCCTACATGCTCGCGTCGACCGTGATGGTCCCCATCTACGGCAAGCTCGCGGACCTCTACGGCCGCAAGCCCGCGATCCTGAGCGCGATGGCCTTCTTCCTCGTCGGCTCGATGGCGAGCGGACAGGCTCGGTCGATGACGGCCCTCATCGTGTTCCGCGCCATCCAGGGGATCGGCGCCGGAGGGCTCCAGCCGATCGCGCTCACCATCGTCGGCGACATCTTCGACGTCGACGAGCGTGCGCGCATGCAGGGCGTCTTCGGTGCCGTCTGGGGCATCGCCGGGCTCGCAGGCCCGCTCCTCGGCGGGATCATCGTCACGGCCCTGTCTTGGCGCTGGGTCTTCTACGTCAACGTGCCGTTCGGGCTGCTCTCCGCCCTGCTCCTCGGCGTCTTCTACGTGGAGTCGATCGACCGGAAGAGCCGCGCGCTCGACATCGCCGGCGCGGCGCTGCTCTCCCTCGCCGTGATCGCGCTGCTCCTCGGTGTCGAGGGCTTCGCCCCGTGGGCGGCCATCCCCGCGAGCCTGGTGCTCACGATCGCGTTCTTGTTCGTCGAGACGCGCGCGAGCGAGCCGATGCTTCCGCCGCGCCTGTTCGTGAAGCGCGTCCTCGCCACGTCGAGCGGGCTCTCGACGGCCACGGGCGCGGCCATGACCGGGATCGTGACGTTCTTGCCGCTCTACGCGCAGGGCCTGCTGGGCGCGTCGCCGACGGAGGCGGGCGCATCGATCGCGCCGATGGCCGTCTCCTGGCCGATCGCGAGCGCGATCTCCGGCAGGCTGATCCCGCGCATCGGGTTCCGGCCGCTGGTCCGCGCCGGCATGCTCGTCGTGGCGCTCTCGACCGTCCTGCTCGCGATCGTGCTCGGACGCGGAGCATCGTCGACGGAGCTGCGCCTTGCATCCGCGACGTTCGGCGTCGGCATGGGCCTCGCGAACACGGCCCAGGTCATCGCCGTGCAGACGAGCGTGAGCTTCGCCGAGCGAGGCGTGGCCACGGCGAGCACGCTGTTCTTCCGCAGCATCGGAGGGACGATCGGCGTCGGCGTCATGGGCGTCGTGCTCGCACGCACGCTGATGGCGAACACGCTCACGCAGGAGGAAGGCGGAGCCGAGCTCGTCGCGAGGATCCTCGGCCCCGAGCGCGAGGGCGTCGCGGCGAGCGTCCTCGCGGCCATCTCCCAGGATCTCAGGCTCGGGCTCGCGCGAGTCGGTTGGATCTGCGTCGGGCTCGGCGTGGTCGCACTCGTGACGGCGTTTCTCTTTCCCAAGATCGATCGCGGAGGCGGAGCGCCCGTCCGCGAGACGTGAGCGCTCGCCCCAGGCCGCTCGTTTCGTGGCATCATCGTCCCTCATGAGTCGGGCCGCCCTGCTCACCGCGTCGATCCTCGTCGCCGCATCGCTCACGACGACGCGCGCCCGCGCAGACGAGGCCGATTCGAGCGCAGCCGACGACCATCCTTGCGTCGCCCTCGTGGGCGAGGCGCACAAGGCGCGCGCCGCCGGCAAGCTCCTCGACGCGCGCAAGCGCTTCCTCGCCTGCGCCGAGGCGCCGGAATGCTCGCAAGAGGCCCAACGCGCGTGCGCGACGCAGGCGGCGGACGTGCTCGCCATCACACCGACGATCCTCGTCGAGGCGCGCGACCGCTCCGGCGAGCTGCTCACCGACGTGACCGTCACGATCGACGGCGAGCTGGTCGCCGAGGAGCTCGACGGCAAGGCGCTCGCCCTCGATCCCGGCTCCCACGCCCTCATCGCGCAGCGCAAGGGAGAGCGCGTCGCGCAGACCGTGTTCGCGCGCGAGCGCGCGAAGGCGCAACCGGTGCACGTCGTCTTCCGGCACGGCGACGGCGACAGGGGCCCGCTGCGCGACCTCCGTGGCCACACCGTCTGGCCATGGGCTGTCGTCGGCCTCGGCGGCGCGGTCGTCCTCACCGGCGTCGCGCTGGTGCTCACGGCGCCGGACATGCCTCCGGGGTGCGACGCCGACACGAGGCAGTGCGCTCCGCTGCCCGGCGAGACACCTCAATCCCAGGCCCTCTCGCAGCGCCGCCGAGAGGCCGGTCAAGCCGAGACGCTGCCCATCGTCGGCATCGGTGTCGCCGCGGGTGGCGCAGCGATCATGGCGACGGGCTTGCTCTGGCACTTCCTCGAGCCGGTCGAGCCCAGGATCGTGGGGCGCACCCGCGTCGGGCCGTGGCTCGCGCAGGATGCGGGCGGCCTGGTGGCGGGCGGAGCTTTCTAGGAGGCCTCTGGCCTCGGGCCTCTATGAGGCCCGAGGCCCGAGACCCGAGGCCTCAATTCTTCGTATCCAACGCCAGCCGCGCGATCCACAGGCAGACGAGCGCGTTCACCGCGCACCAGATGCGGAGCATGAAGCCGCCGAGCGCGTAGAAGGTCTCGCCCGAGATGCCGAGCTGGACGAGCAGCGCGGCGGTGCCGAGGGCGAAGCCGCCGACGATCGGGCGCAGGCGTTTGCTGCCGAAGAACAGGGCCGTGAGGCCGAACACCGGGATCGCGCTCGCGAGCGGCAGCCACTTGTGGAGGGCCGGCGCGAAGAGGATCGTCCACTCGCCGAACGGCTTCATCGCGAGCTCCGCGAGCGGACGGAGCGCGCCCGAGCGCGCCGGGAGGCCGATCAGCGGGAGGAACGGCAGGAGGCCCACGCTGCCGAAGAGCGCGGCGACGACCTTTCCGCTGCCGCCCTCGACCTTGCCGCCCTTCTGCCGGATGCGACGGGTGAGCAGCATCGCGAGCGCAGCGAGCGCAGCGAGACGGACGCCGACGTGCACCCAGTGCGTGCGCGCGACCGCGCTTCCCGCATCGAGGATGCCGGCACCGAAGAGGTTCTTGTCCTCCTTCGGCGTCGCGGTGGTCTGGAGGATGGCGCGGACCGCGTCCGGATGGGTCACGCCCTGACCGACGAGCAGGGCCGCGGCGCCGGCGACGTGCGGCGAAGCCATGCTCGTGCCGTTGAACACGCCCCACTGCTCGCACTTGTTCTTGCCCGCGTCGCAGATCGTCTGCTGCGTGACGGCGACGCCGGGCGCACCGATCGCGACCTCGGGCCCGCGCGACGAGAACCACGCGATGTTGTCGTTCCTGTCCGTCGCGCTGACGGCGATGACGCCCGGGTAGGCCGCAGGCCAACCGACGGAACGACCCGAGTTGCCCGCCGCCGCGACGACGACCACGCCCTTCTTGAGCGCATGGTTGACCGCGTTCTCGACGACCTTGCTCTTCACCGGAGCGCCGAGCGACAGGTTGATGACCTGCGCGCCGTGATCGGCCGCCCAGCGGATGCCTTCCGCGACGTCCGCCATCGTGCCCCAGCCGCGCGACGAGAGCACCTTGACCGGCATGAGCTTCGCGCAGTGCGCGAGCCCCGCGACGCCGACGGCGTTGTTCGTCGTCTGCGCGATCGTCCCGGCGACGTGGGTGCCGTGGCCCTGGTCGTCGGCCGCGATCTTGTTCTTGCCGACGAAGTTGTAGCCCTCGACGCACGGGGTGCCGGCGAGGTCGCTGACCTTCGTGAAGCCGTCCTCGTCGTAACAGGCGATGCCCGTGTCGACGACGGCGACGGTCACGCCCTGACCGCAGGCGTACTCCCACGCGCGCTCGGCGCCGGCGCGCTTCATGTGCCACTGCTCGCCGTACTTCGGATCGTTCGGCGTCCACAGGATCCGCGCCACCGCCGCCGGCTCAGCCGCCTCGACGCGCGGATCGGCGGAGAGACGGGCCAAGAGGTCGGCCATCTCGCTCGTCGAGACGTCCGCGACCCCGACCTTGCCGTCGTCCTTGATGCCCGGGCTGTTGTCGCGCAGGTCGAGGTGGAAATCCCTGGCGAGCTGCTCGATGTCCGCCTCGGACAGGTCGTCCCTGACGTCGACGACGATCTGGTTCGGGATGAAGTCCGGAGCGTCGACCGTCATGTCCGGCGTCGACGTCGTCGGCATCACGTCACGCATCCCCGGCGGCGACGTGACGCGGTCGAGAGGGTCGGCTGCCGCGTGACCAGGCAACGCGAGCATGAGAGCGAGCGACGAGGAGGCGGCGAAGACGACGGCGCGCTTGGTCATGACGATCTCGTTCGTTGGGTGGGATCCTCGACGATCGGGGTCCTACCCCGACCCGCAAAGCAGCCAGAACTTCTCCCGGAAGCTAAGCACGATTGGCCGATCGGAGCACCCGCGAGCACGTTTGGTGGGCCCATGTGCGCAAGCGCGAGCGCTGCGAAGGTCAGCCGTGAGCGCGAAGGAGGCGAAGCCACGATGTCTTTGACGAGCGCCGAGGCCGTTCGGCGCAAACGCCTTCTACGGTCGACCCGGCCGAAAGTGTCTCCCGGCCTCAGCGTTTCGGCGCGCCTGCCCCGGCGTCCTTCTCTGCGGCGGCCAGCGTCACGAAGCGCTGCTCGGGGCCCGGCGGCTCGTAGAGCTGGATGGCAACGAGCTTGCTTCCGGGATCCGGTTTCCAGGCGTGCTTCGTGGCCTTGGGAACGCTCACGATCCGACCCGGCCCGAGGCGGCTCTCCTTCCCGTCGACCGAGAACGTGCCCGAAGCCTCGAGGGCCACGATCGTCTCGATCGACGTCGCGTGCTCGTGCTCCGGCACGGCCGCGGTCCCCTCGAGCCAGCCGATGTAGAGGTCGGGAGAGACCTTCGCCCCGACGAGGAGCTGCGCCCGCATCGTACCGCCCGCCCACGACAGCTCGGGCACGTCCTTGGCGCGGATGATCGTCTTCTCCACGGCCGGGCGATCGGGCGCCGCCGTGCACGGGAAGTCGCGGACGACGTCGACCGCGAGCCCCGACGTCTTCACCTCCACCGGCTCCGGGTGACGGACGACGAGCACGTCGCCCTGCGAGAGCACGTCCTTTTCCTTCGCGCGCGCGAGCCACTCGACCGTCGCCTCGCCCTTCGCGGCGACGACGTAGAGGCGGCTGCAGACGGGTGCCTCGATCTTCTTCGAGCCCTCGAAGAGCGCGACCGACGCCGGCTCGGCCGGTGCGCCCGCGTCCGGGACGGCCGCCGGCTCGCCTGCGTCCGCGACCGCAAACGCCGCCGCCGGCCCGCTCAGGATGGGTTGCGTCGCCGTCGGCTGCGCCGTCGTGACGGCCGGCACGTCCGGCCGACCGCCCTTCTGACACGCGCCGAGCACTCCGGCGACGAAGAGCGCGCCCAGCCCCACGAGCGAGGCCGTGCGACACGACCTCACGTCGCGTCCTCCGCTGTCGCAGCGGCGTCCCCCTCCGTTCGCGTCCGCCGCACGAGGCTCGACGCCGGGAGCAGCGTCGCGGTCGCGCGTGCGGCGAGCTCGCTCGTCGTGCGCGGAACGTCGGTACCGTCGATCTCGGCCGCCGCGCGGCGGGCTTCGGCGAGGCGCTCCTCGAGCAGCGTGTTCGCAGCCTCCGGATCGCCCGGACGGAGGACGCTCCGCACGAACACCTCCGCGGCTTTGTACGAGCTGCGCACGAGCGGCGCGCTCGCGACGAACGCGAAGCCCATCTTGCGGCCCTCCTCCGCGTACATCGCGAAGGTCTCCGGCGTGACGAAGCGATCGACGGGCGCGTGCTTCGGCGTCGGACGCAGGTACTGGCCGAGCGTGACCAGATCGACGCCGGCCTCGCGCAGGTCGCGCATCGTCTCGAGCACCTCGTCGTCGTGCTCGCCGATGCCGACCATGATCGACGACTTCGTGATGCGCGACGGGTCGCGCTCTTTCACGTGACGGAGGACCTTCAGCGACGTCTCGTAGCTGCAGCGCACGTCGCGGATCTTGCGCTGGAGGCGTCGGACGACCTCGATGTTGTGCGCCCAGACGTCGGGCTTCGCGTCGACCGTCGTGTCGACGTAGTCGAGGTGGCCGCCGAAGTCCCCGAGCAGCGTCTCGATGAGGATGTCGGGGCGGAGCTCGCGCAGGCGCGTGACGGTGCGCGCGACGTGCGACGCGCCCCCGTCGAGGAGGTCGTCGCGGTCGACCATGGTCATGACGACGTACTGGAGGCCCATCCGGGCGATCGCACGCGCCACGTGCTCGGGCTCGCGGACGTCGACGGCGCCACGCGGGTCTCCGCTCGTGACCGCGCAGAAGCGGCAGCCGCGCGTGCAGACGTCGCCGAGGAGCATCACCGTGGCCGTGCCCTCGGTCCAGCACTCGCCGACGTTGGGGCACCGCGCCTCCTCGCAGACCGTGTGGAGGTCGAGCTCGCGGAACGTCTTCTTCAGGCTCGTGTAGGTCTCTCCGCCGGGGGCGCGGACCTTGAGCCACGGCGGCTTGGGGGCGAAACGCGCGTTCACGCTGGCCACGTAGCGTCACCGGCCGACGCGGTCAACTTGGGCTCGGCTTCGAGCCTGGAGCCCGCGGCTCGCCCCGTCAGCGCGGACCTTCCGTGGGCGCGCAGGTCGACACGCCCGCGCCGACGATCTTGAAGCCGACCTTCGATCGCACGAGCGCGAGGGTCCCGTCCCTGGGTCGGTAGCGCGTCACGTCGGAGCCGCCGAGGCGGTTGGGGTCGCTCGTGTAGATGTAGAAATCGCCTCCGTAGAAGGAGAACGCCCAGGCGTCGCCGGCCGAGACACCGGGCAGCTCCGTCGCCGAGAGGATCTCGCCCGTCCGCTTCGAGATCTCCGCGACCTGCGCGGGCTCGGTCACGAAGAAGCCGTAGAGCTTGCCATCGCCCGTGCCCGTCAGCTCGGCGGCCCTGCCTGCGAGCCCGCCGGTGAACGGTCCGACGAACGACACCTGCAGCGTCGACGTGTCGAGCCGCCCGAGGCCCGCGCCCCGGCTGTCCGCGAGGAAGAGCTCCTCCGTCGTGCTCCCCTTCGCGGACGACGAGAAGCCCATGCCGAACTTGAAGAACGCCGCCGAAACGTCGGGCGCCGTGTAGCGCGTCGGGCTGCAGGACAGATCCCGCGTGCTCACCTTCCAGATGCTGCCGTCGCTGTGACGCACCCACGCAGTCCCGTGGCGATCGACGGCCATCGACGTGGGCGTCGCACCGTCGGTCGGACACGCGAGCGTCCCGAGCGGCTTGAACTGCAGCGTCGGTGGATGGAACGAGTAGAGCGTGTTCTCCTCGCTGATGACGAAGATGTCCTTCGTCTCTTCGGCGCAGTCGTCGTCCTCCCCGTCGATCGTCTCGTCGCCCCCGTCCCTCCCGCCGAACGACGGCGGCGGCTCCGTCGAGCCGGGCGTTGCCTCGCCCCTGGACCCACACCCCGCGATGATGACGACAGCGAGCGCGAATCTGCGCACGGATACCTCCGGCGAATCAGGCTAACACGGTCGTGGGCGGCGCAGCGCTATACTGGCCCTCGTGGGGTCCGCGGGAAGGATGGGGGTGGACGGCGCCGGGCGCGTTCGGCGTGCGGTGGTCGTGACGAGCTTCGGCGCGCTCTTCGCGTGCGGGACGATCTTGAACGTCGAAGACGATCCGCCGCCGACCGAAACGCCACCTCCGACGGAGACGCCGTCCCAGCCCGAAGCGGATGCGACAGCCGACGCGGCGACTCTCGACGAGGGAGGTGTCGAGGGCCCTGCTTCGTGCGCCAAGACAAAGACCATCGCCGCGCGCCTCCTGGCAGACACCTGCGTTTACAAGAACGACTGCAAGGGCGCCAACTCCCATGGAACGAACAATCATTGCACCGTCGGCATCGGCAGCCTGCTCGCTCGCTTCGACCTGACCGAGGTCGCAACGGCGCTCGAGAACGGCTCGGTGAAATCCGTGACCTTGACGCTCTTCGACAACAGAACGTGCGACGGCAAGTGCACGACGACGCTGCCGCTTCCGGGAGCGCTAACCGTCCACGTCCTTCGCAACGATTGGGTCGAGTACACCGACGGGGTCGACGACTACAGCGGCGCCGATCGGTGTCGCCGGACGGACGGGAACCCCGGAGCGGGTTGGGGCACCGCGCCGACAGCCACCGACAGCAGCAGGATCAGCTCTCCGGCAGACTACGGAGAGGTCGTTGGCCGTGAGACGATCGCGAACGACGCGACCTCGCAGCTCGTCATTTCGCTCGATCCGAGCAAGCTGGCGAAAGACTGGGCTCACTATGGGGTGACGGCCCCGACGAGGCTCTCGTTGCTCGTCGCGGCGGAAGGCGAAGCGCGCCTCGTCGCCGCCACGAGGGAGTCGAATCTACGGAACGGGCCGGACCTTCGCTTCGAGATCTGCGAGTGACTCCGCTCAGCGCGCGAGCTTGGCGAGCGCGTCCGCCGACGGCGGGCTGACGACGCCGCGCTCGGTCACGATCGCGGTCACGAGGCTCGCGGGCGTCACGTCGAAGGAGGGGTTACGGACGCGCACGCCTTCGGGAACGAGCTGGACGCTCTGTCCGTCCGGCAGCTGGAACCGTGACAGCTCCTCTTCGGGTCGCTCCTCGATCGGGATGTCACTGCCCGAGGCGCACGCGAGGTCGACGGTGCTCCACGGCGCCGCCACGTAGAACGGGATCTCGTGCGCCGCCGCGAGGCACGCGAGCGAGTACGTACCGATCTTGTTCGCGACGTCTCCCGTGCGCGCGACGCGATCGGCGCCGACGATGACGAGCTTGACGACCCGCTGCGCCATGAAGTGCGCCGCCATCGAGTCGCTGATGACCTCGACCGGGATCTGGTCCTTGTGGAGCTCCCATGCGGTGAGGCGCGCACCCTGCAGATAAGGCCGCGTCTCGCACGCCAGCACGCGCACCTTCTTGCCCGCCTCCTTGGCGGCGCGGACGATCCCGAGCGCGGTGCCGTAGCCGCCCGTCGCGAGCGCGCCGGCGTTGCAGTGCGTGAGGATGGTCGCGCCGTCCGGCACGAGCTCCGCGCCGAGGGCGCCGAGCTTGCGGAAGGCGGCGATCTCGCTCTTGTGGAGCTCGCGAGCCTCCTGCGCCATGCGCTCGCAGCGCGCGGGGAAATCGAGGACCGAGGCGTCCTCCGCCGCTTGCAGCATGCGGTCGACCGCCCATCCGAGGTTCACCGCGGTCGGGCGTGCGCTGCGCAGCGTCTCGCCGGCCACCCGCATCGCCTGCAGGAACGACGTGGCGTCGCCGCGAGCGGCCGCCGCAGCGGTCACCATTCCGTAGGCAGCGGTGATGCCGATCGCCGGCGCGCCGCGGACGACCATGTCGCGGATCGCGAGCGCGACCTCGTCCACCCGCGAGAAGAACTCGTAGCGCTCGACCTGTGGGAGCTTGCGCTGGTCGAGGAGGACCACGCGATAGCCGGGCATGAGCTCGACGGCGGAGTAGGTGGTACCGCCGATCGGCTCGGGATGCGGATGGGCCTGGCCCGTACGGAGCGTCGGGATCCCGAAGCGGTTCTTGTCGCTCTCGGTCATGACCGTCCGAGGATACGGCGTGCGCCCGCGAGCGTCACGACTGGCCGTCACCGCCACGGCGCGAGGCGATCTCTTCCGCGACGGTCATGAGATCCTCGGCGGCGGTCGCCTTGTCACCGCGAACGTAGGCGGCGAGCCCCTCCACACCGACGATCGCGAGGCTGATGTTCACGCCTCGGGCCGCGAGCTCCGCGCCCACGTCGGGGTTCTTGAGGAGCGACACGAGCTCCGAGAAGACCTCGTCGAGCTCCTTCATGGCCATGCTGGGCGCTTCGTCGGACATGACACGTCCTCGAAGCACTCGTGCGCGCCGGGCGCAAGTCGCGTCACGAAGCCGGACCGAGGGCGCCCGAGCGGATCGCGCGTCGCTGCTTCTCGACGTTCGCCCGCGGTGCGCCGAGCTCGATGGCGCGGTCGAGCGCGCGCTCGGCATCCTCCCGCCGCCCGAGCTTCGCGAGCGCCCAGGCCCGACCGAGCTGCGCGGCGGCGTAGGACGGCCGAGCGGCCGCGAGCGCGTCGTACGCCGCGAGCGCGGCGGCGGGGTCGTCGCGAGCGACCGCGACGGTCGCGAGCCCGAGGAGGTTCTCCGTGCTCCGCGGATCCGCCGCGAGCCCCTGTCGATACGCCGCCTCCGCGCCGTCGAAGTCGCGGACGGACAGCCGCGCGAGGCCGAGCACGTGGAACGTCTCCGCGTCGCGCGCGCCGCGCCGCACGGCCTCCTCGAGACGCTCGATCGCCTCTTCGGCCTCGCCCCAGCGCGCCGCGCGCATGCCGCCCTCGCGCGGCCCGGCAGGCGACGCCGGCGCGACGCTCGCCGCGGAGTCGTACGCGGCGAGCGCATCGTCGAAGCGATGCGCGAGCTCGTAGGCGTGACCGAGCTCGATGAACGGAATGGGATCGCCGGGCAAGCGCCGCTGGAGCTCGTCGACCTCGCGCCGTGCGCCGTCGAGATCGCCGGTGAACGCGAGGACGCGGACGAACAGGCGCCGCGCCGGGACGTCGTCGGGGTGCTTCGCGAGGTGCTCGCGCAACAGGGTGACGGCCTCCTGCTCGCGGTGCAGCCGCACGAGCTGCTGCGCGCGCTCGATCGGCCCCTGCGCCGCGCACGACGTCGCGCCGGAGAGCGCGAGGACGAGCGCCGTCACGAATGCGACCTTCCCGCCGGCGCGCGCTGCTCCCTTCCACACGACGCTCGTGGTAATGCTGCCGCCGACCGGGAGCAAACACGACATGGAGATCAAGACGATTGGCGTCCTCGGCGCCGGGCAGATGGGCAGTGGAATCGCGCAGGTCGCTGCGGCGGCCGGCTACCAGGTCCTGCTCGCGGACGCGAGCCAGGAGCTCGCGGAGAAGGGCAAGGGCAAGATCGAGAAGATCCTCGGCAAGCAGGTCGAGAAGGGCAAGATGACCGCCGCCGACAAGGACGCGCTCGTCGGCCGCATCCGCCCGATCGCCTCGATCGCGGACTTCTCCTCCTGCGACCTCGTGATCGAGGCGGCGACGGAGAACGTCGAGCTGAAGCTGAAGCTCTTCCGGAGCTGCGACGAGGCGATGAAGCCCGGCGCGATCCTCGCGAGCAACACGTCGAGCATCTCCCTCACGAAGCTCGCCGCCGTGACGAAGCGGCCCGATCGCGTGATCGGCATGCACTTCATGAACCCGCCGCCGCTGATGAAGCTCGTCGAGATCGTCCGCGCGGTGCAGACGAGCGACGAGACGTACGAGATCGTCCGCGCCACCGCAGAGAAGATGGGCAAGACGTGCACGACGTCGAACGACGCGCCCGGCTTCCTCGTCAACCGCATCCTCATCCCGATGCTCTGCGAGGCGTGCTTCGCGCTGCAGGAGGGCGTCGGCACGGCGGAGGACATCGACACCGGCGCGAAGCTGGGTCTCAACCACCCGATGGGCCCGCTCGAGCTCGCCGACCTCATCGGCCTCGACACGGTCCTCGCGATCGCCGACGTGCTCCACCGCGACCTCGGCGACGACAAGTACCGCGCGCCGACGATGCTCCGTAACCTCGTCGCAGCGGGCTGGCTCGGGAAGAAGACCGGCCGCGGCTTCTACGTCTACGACGAGAACGGCGCCAAGAAGCCGGCCTGATCCGGGGCCGCTCGGCGCTCCCCTCCCGCCCGGCGAAATGGTACTTCGCCGGGCATGGGAAACACGCTGCTGACCGCCCGCGACGGCGCGATCGTCGTCCTCACGCTCAACCGCCCCGACAAGCTGAACGCCTTGAACGCCGAGCTGCTCGGCGAGCTCGACGCGTCGCTGGCGGAGCTCGGCCGCGATCCCAGCGTCGCGTGCGCGATCCTGACCGGCGCCGGCGACAAGGCGTTCGCCGCCGGCGCCGACATCGCCGCGATGCTCGATCTCTCGACCGAGCAGGCGCGCCACTTCTCGGAGCTCGGGCACCGCATCTGCTCGCGCATCGAGCGTGCCCCCTTCCCCGTCATCGCCGCGGTGAACGGCTTCGCGCTCGGCGGCGGCTGCGAGCTCGCCCTCGCCTGCGACTTCATCTACGCGAGCGACAAGGCGAAGCTCGGCCAGCCCGAGGTGAACCTCGGCATCATCCCCGGCTTCGGCGGCACCCAGCGCCTCGCGCGCCGCGTGGGCATCGCCCGAGCGCGCGAGCTCTGTTACACGGGCGACACGATCGGCGCCGAGGAGGCGCTGCGCATCGGCCTCGTCAACGCGGTGGTGCCGCACGCCGAGCTGATGACGAAGGTGAACGAGGTCGCGCAGAGAATCGCGAAGAAGGGCCGCCTCGCGATCGCGCAGTGCAAGCGCGTCCTCTACTCGGGCGAGGGCCTGCCGCTCGATGCGGCGAACGCCCTCGAGACGCAGGCGTTCGCGATGCTGTTCGGGACTCGCGACCGACGCGAGGGCATGGCCGCCTTCCTCGAGAAGCGAGCGCCCGCGTTCACGGGCTCCTGATTGCGATCGGCGCCGCGCCTCCTCCCGTTCGCCGCGGCGATCACCGCCGCGGCATGCACGCTGCCCGGAGACCTGGGCGACGTCGCGCGTCCGAAGGCAGGCGGTCCAGCATCGGACGCACCCGGCGGAGGATCGTCGGTGGTCGTCGCCCGGCCGCTCGAGCGCGTCCTGCCGCCGTTCGACGTGGTGTCGACGGCGGCCACGCTCGACGCCTGGCCGCGGCTCGTGCCGGGCGTGCGCGCGCGCAGCGTGACCAGCTTCGATCGGAGCGGCGGCGACGACGACGGGACGAACGGCGAGCTCTACGTCGACGCGCGCGGCGAGCACGTCCTCTTCGACGAGACCGGGCCCGGCGTGCTCCGCACGCTCTGGCTCGCGGCCGACGCCGGCTCGCCGCTCGGGCTCGGGACGGTGCGCTTCTACTTCGACGACGAGGCGCGAGCGCGGCTCGCGATCGACGCCGACGCCCTGTTCACCGGGAGCGCGCCGCCGTTCGTCGCGCCGCTCGTCGTGGACGGCACGACGACGAGCGGAGGCTTCTCCTCGTGGGCTCCCCTGCCCTTCGCACGTCGCCTCCGCATCACGACGGAGAAGAAGGCGGGCGCGTACCAGATCCATCACGACGTGCTCCCGCCCGACTGGGACGTGCGGAGCTTCGAGCTCCGCACGCACGACGCGGCGCTCGCGGCGCGCTTCGCTTCGAGCGGCGAGCCGACGACGGCCCCTCTCGAGGAGGTCCCGCTCGACCACCGCCGCGAAGGCGACGGCACGATCGAGGTCCTCCGCTTCGTGCCGGACGCGCCGCCCACGGACGAGACCCTCCACGGCGCACGCATCACGATCACGTTCGACGGCGCGCCGTCGCCGCAGGTCGACGTGCCGCTCGCCTTCTTCTTCGGCTCGGGCCTCGGGCTCGCCCCCGTGCGGTCGCTCGCGTGGACGATGCAGCCCGACCTGTTCGAGTCCCGCATTCCGATGCCGTTCTGGCGGAGCGTGCACGTCTCGGTCACGGGGATCGCCGGCAAGCTCTTCCTGCGCGTCGGGCCGGCGCGCTGGTCGCCTTCGGAGGCCGGTACCCTGGAGGTCCGCTTCCGCGAGGAGACACCCTCGGATCCGGGCGACTTCGTCTACGCCGACCTCGACGGCACGGGAAAGATCGTCGCCACGGTGCTCGGCATCCAGCGCGTCGGCTCCGATGCGCACGAGGGGTGGGCCGGCGACCTGCGCACGACGATCGACGGGATCCGATCGCCCGCGCTGCACGGGACGGGGCTCGCCGACGATCACCTGGGCGGCTCCGGCGACGAGCCGTTCTCGCTCCCGATGCACGGCATGCCGCGCACCGAGGTCACGACCGCGACGAACGCTCGTGCGTCCTTCTACCGCCTCTGGCCGGGGATCCCCTTCTTCCGGCACGTACGCCACTCGGTCGAGCATCGGTCCGGCGAGGCGGGCAGCACGACCTTCGCCTCGGCGACGTTCCTCTATCGCCAGCCCCGCGCACGCCTCGTGCGGTCGGACGCCTTCGACGTCGCAGACGCCGCCGCGGCGCTCGCGCACCGCTACGAGGCGAACGTCGTCGCGGCGCCCGTCCTCACGAGCGCGTTCGAAGGCGAAGACGCGACCGACCTCACGGCGACGCTCCACACGTTCGATGCGCCGATACGCTTTCGGCTCGCGATCGATTCGAGAAACGACGGCGTCGAGCTGAGGCGCCTGTTCGATCGAGCCGAAGCACCGACCACGGGGGCCATCATCGTCGACGGGGTACGCATCACGACCATTCGAAGCCACGGTCCGTACGCCGAGTCCCGGCGGTGGGCCGAGGAGCGCGTGTTCGTCCCGGCGCAGGTGACGCGCGGCAAGGGAGCGATCGAGGTGCTCGTGGTGCCCGAGAGCGGACGGAGGATGACGGCGGCGCGTTTCGAGGCGTGGGCGGTTCTTCCGTGAAGTCGCGCACGGGATCCGACGAGAGTGGCTGAGGACCTCGGACCGAGGGCTCGGCTCAGAAGGACCGGAAGACGGCGACCCACGTACCGAGCACGGAGACCACGATCGCGAACGCAGCGGACGCGGCGAAGGCTCGGAACGCGATCTTCCGAAGCCGGAGGCGCACCGACTCCGTCGCGCGCGGCGCGGCGAAGTAGGCCGCGCAGCCCGCCCACGCGAAGAGGACGGCGCCGAACGCGAGATGCTCCTTCCGCTCGAAGACGAGACCGACGAGCGGCGACTCGGCGAAGATCTGCTGCCTGAGGAGCGCGCGATACGCCACGTAGAGCCACGCGCCGAGCGCCGCGACGATCGTCACCAGCGCCGTCGCGAGCCCCACGGCGAGGTGGGCCCGCCGCTTCGGGTTGCGCAGCACGATCGCGGGGTGCACGAGGAGCGCTGCGGCGAGCCAGCCGACGTGGCCGTGCACGTGCTCTGCGAGGCGGAGCGGGTCGAGCTGCATCGCGGGCCGTTCGGGATCGGACCTCGTGGCTCCGATCGGCGGCCGATACGATACACTCGTCGCCGTGGAGTGTGCCGCTCACGCAGGGACCCCGGCTGCGAGCTCGTGCAGCTCGTGCCAGAAGGGCTTCTGCGAGGCCTGCCTTTCCTGGGAGGTCGACGGCAAGCCCGCGTGCGCGGAGTGCGGCGCACGCGAGGACGACCGCAGCCGCGCGATCGGCGCGACGATGCTCGCGCTCGTCGGGGTCGGGTACCTGGCGACGCTCGCGATCGGCTACCTCCTCTTCAGGGCCCGGCCGTACGTCGGTGGCATCGCGGCCGTGGTCGCGATCATGCTCGGGCGCATCCTCCAGCTCTACATGCGCGTCCCCGTCGTCACGCGACGCGAGCCTCGCGCGGGGTGAAGCGAGGGCGGCGAACGCCGACGCACATTGCTCGAGGACGACGGCTCCGTATAGCCTCGGAGCATGGTCCGGGGGGCTCACGCCTTCGACGCGCGGGTGCGCGTCCTCGAGTGCCGCAACTGTGGCGCTCCCGCCACCACGCTGCCAGCCGAAGACCACTTCGACTGCAGGTACTGCAACGCGGTCAACGTCTATCGGCTCGTCGAGGGCCCCGCGACGGCCCCCTCGCCCGGACCATCCGCCGAGGAGCAAGCGCGCGTCGAGGTCGAACGCGCGGTGGAGAATCTCGAGCGCCGGCTCACGAGCCCCGAGCGGGTCGCGTGGGCGCGGGCCGAGGTCGCGAAGCCCGACCGGCGCGTGATCTACGACGTCACGCGCAACCCGCCCGCCGACCTGACCGCCATGAGCGGCATCACCGACTGGAACACGTGGATCGGGCGCTGGCTCCCCGCGCTGCGAGAGCACTGGCAGCGCTTGGTCCCTCGCGAAGGAGCGACGGTCACCGACCCCACGACCCAGCACCGGCTGTTCTGGCTCCC